>Ga0115564_10000678_pt1 | contig 33606 bp, 35 predicted proteins | sample COGITO_mtgs_1105_7_FD_88680 | JGI IMG/M metagenome (GOLD analysis project Ga0115564, IMG submission 88680) | Pelagic marine microbial communities from North Sea - COGITO_mtgs_110523 | ecosystem: Environmental > Aquatic > Marine > Epipelagic | place: Germany:Helgoland, sampling site Kabeltonne...
CAGAAGTCACGGTTTCGGCCTGCGACGAGAACAAGATACCGACGGTGTGAGGACCTAATGTACCACTTTTTCACCACCACCACATTGGGCATGGGCCTGACAATCGTTGGGCAAATCTTCTTGCTCGTGATCCCTTTGCTGCTCGCGCTTGCATTCTTGATGTACGCGGATCGAAAAATCTGGGCTGCTGTCATGATGCGCCGCGGACCTAACGTCGTTGGCGTGTTCGGTCTGCTGCAAAGTTTTGCGGACTTTCTGAAATACATCGTTAAGGAAGTCGTCTTCCCTGCGGGCGCGGACAAAGTGGTCTTCTTGATGGCGCCGATGGTCACTTTGGTGATGAGCCTGATCGCTTGGGCGGTGATCCCGTTTAACGAAGGCTGGGTGCTGTCGGAAATCAACGTGGCGATCCTTTATGTCTTCGCTGTGTCATCGCTCGAAGTATACGGCGTGATCATGGGTGGTTGGGCGTCTAACTCGAAGTACCCATTCCTTGGAAGTTTGCGTTCTGCCGCGCAGATGATCTCTTATGAGGTCTCTATCGGCTTGATTATTATCGGTATTATCCTGTCGTCGGGGTCTATGAATTTCGGTACGATCGTCGCTGCACAGGATAGCGACTACGGACTGCTCAGCTGGTATTGGCTGCCGCACTTCCCGATGTTGGTGCTTTTCTTCATCTCGGCGCTTGCCGAAACGAACCGTCCACCGTTTGACCTTCCTGAAGCAGAATCCGAATTGGTCGCGGGCTATCAGGTGGAATATTCCTCGACGCCGTTCTTGTTGTTCATGATCGGTGAACTCGTTGCCGTCGTTCTGATGTGTGCGCTGATCTCGCTGATGTTTTTTGGCGGATGGTTGTCACCGATCCCAGGTTTGCCCGATGGCATCTTCTGGATGGTGAGCAAAATGCTCTTGGTGTTCTTCTTCTTCTCCATGGTGAAGGCGATCACACCACGCTACCGCTATGACCAATTGATGCGCATTGGTTGGAAAATCTTCCTACCTATGAGCCTCGCTTGGGTCGTGTTCGTCGCGTTTGCTGCAAAATTTGGATGGTTCTGGGGCGTTTACGCGCGCTGGACAGTAGGAGGTTAACCAATGGCTGACTTCGATTATGGCCGCGCGGCCAAGTACTTCCTTCTTGCAGACTTTGTGAAAGGTTTCGGCCTTGGTCTGCGCTATATGTTCTCACCGAAAGTGACGCTGAACTACCCGCATGAAAAGGGGCCTTTGTCCCCTCGTTTCCGTGGTGAGCACGCTTTACGTCGTTACCCGAATGGCGAAGAGCGTTGTATTGCGTGTAAGCTTTGCGAAGCGGTTTGCCCTGCGCAAGCGATCACGATCGATGCGGAGGCACGCGATGACGGCAGCCGCCGCACCACGCGCTATGACATCGATATGACCAAATGCATTTACTGTGGTTTCTGCCAAGAAGCTTGTCCTGTAGATGCGATTGTCGAAGGGCCAAACTTTGAATTTGCTACCGAAACCCGTGAAGAGCTGTTTTACGACAAGGACAAATTGCTTGAGAACGGCGATCGTTGGGAAGCGCAGATTGCGCGCAACCTTGAGATTGATGCGCCCTACCGATGACTGATGCGAACAACCCCTTTGCTATGATGATGGCCCAAGCTCAGGAGATGGCGAAAGCCTTCAATCCTGCGCTTTCGGGTGCGTCCGCGCAGGCAAGGGAAAATCTTTGGCCGACAATGACGAAGGACATGATGGAAATGTCTTTCGGCAAAGGTGCGTCCAAGGAGGGCTTAGATGCAAAGACACGATTGCTGCTGACGCTGGCTGGTTTGACCATGCAAGGCGCGCAGAATGAAACGCAGATTAGAATGACCGTGCGCCATGCTGTCGAGGCGGGTGCAACGAAAGATGAAGTGACTGAAAGCATTGCACAAATGTCGATGTTTGCCGGTCTCCCCGCCATGACCCGCGCGATGGAATTCGCGAATGAGGTTTTGCAAGTTAGCAAGGAAGCGCAAACATGAGCGTCGCTGTATTTACCTTTTACCTGTTTGCGATCTGCACGATCACGGGCGGCCTGTTCACAGTGATCAGCCGCAATCCGGTGCACTCTGTGTTGTGGTTGATCCTTGCGTTCCTGTCCTCTGCGGGTCTGTTCGTACTACTTGGCGCGGAGTTCGTGGCAATGCTGTTGATCATCGTTTACGTCGGCGCGGTCGCGGTTTTGTTCTTGTTCGTTGTCATGATGCTCGACATCGATTTTGCAGAACTGAAAGCGGAAATGGCGAAATACATGCCGCTAGCGTTGCTGATCGGCCTTGTTTTACTGATGCAATTCACCATGGCCTTCGGCGTTTGGGAAGCGAGTGATCAAGCCGCAGGCCTACGCGGAGCGGTCACACCGACGGATGCGCATAATACTGAGGCACTTGGCCTTTTACTTTATGACCAATACTTCCTGATTTTCCAGCTCTCTGGGATGATCCTGCTGGTTGCGATGATTGGCGCGATTGTTTTGACGCTGCGCCACCGTACCGATGTGAAGCGCCAAGACGTGATGGCGCAAATGCACCGGGACCCAGCAAAAGCGATGGAGCTGAAAGACGTTAAACCAGGGCAGGGGCTGTGATTGTTCTTGCTGCATACATACTATTCGGAGCCGCAATCGGCGCGACGGTTGTGCTCTACCTGAATTCTAAGAATACGAACAATAACAAGGACATCGACAATGATCGGTCTTGAGCATTACCTGACGGTCGCAGCAACGCTGTTTGTCATCGGCATTTTCGGGCTCTTTGTGAACCGCAAGAATGTGATCATTCTGCTCATGTCGATTGAGCTGATGCTGCTGGCGGTGAACATAAACCTTGTTGCTTTCTCCAGTTTCCTTGGTGATTTGGTTGGACAGGTGTTCACGCTCTTTGTTCTGACTGTCGCTGCCGCGGAGGCCGCGATTGGCCTTGCGATCCTTGTCTGTTTCTTCCGTACCCGCGGAACGATTGCGGTCGAAGATGTCAACGTGATGAAAGGCTGATCAGATGGAAACGCTCATTCTTTTCGCGCCTCTTATCGGTGCACTTATTGGTGGCTTTGGCTGGCGCTTGATCGGTGAAAAGGGCGCAATGTGGGTGACCACGGGCCTGCTCTTTGTTGCTTGTTTCTTTAGCTGGATTGTCTTTTTGGGGCATGACGGCGTCACGGAAAAAGTGCAGATTTTGCGTTGGATCGAAAGTGGTAGCCTGAGTACAGATTGGGCGATCCGTTTGGACCGCCTCACCGCGATTATGTTGATCGTGATTACGACGGTTTCGGCGCTGGTGCACCTTTATTCCTTTGGCTACATGGCTGACGATCCCCAGTGGAAAGAGGGCGAAAGCTACAAGCCGCGCTTTTTCGCATACCTGTCGTTCTTTACCTTTGCGATGTTGATGCTGGTGACCTCTGACAACCTTGTGCAGATGTTCTTTGGTTGGGAAGGGGTTGGCGTCGCGTCCTACCTATTGATCGGGTTTTACTATCGTAAACCCACAGCAAACGCGGCGGCGATCAAAGCGTTCGTTGTGAACCGTGTCGGTGACTTCGGTTTCGCACTGGGTATCTTCGCGCTCTATTACCTTACGGATAGTGTCAAGTTTGACGATATCTTTGCCGCAGTTCCGGCTTTGGCGGAAACGCAGGTCACCTTCCTTTGGGCAGAGTGGAATGCGGCTAACTTGATCGCGGTCCTCTTGTTCATTGGTGCGATGGGTAAATCGGCGCAGTTGTTCTTGCACACATGGTTGCCGGACGCGATGGAAGGTCCGACACCTGTATCCGCATTGATCCACGCCGCGACAATGGTGACTGCGGGTGTATTCCTTGTATGCCGCATGTCGCCTTTGATGGAATACGCGCCGGAGGCGACCGCCTTCATTACATTCCTAGGTGCAACGACTGCTTTTGTCGCCGCAACCATCGGTCTGGTGCAAAACGATATCAAGCGCGTGATTGCTTATTCAACGATGTCTCAGCTGGGCTATATGTTTGTGGCCGCGGGCGTTGGTGTTTACTCCGTCGCGATGTTCCACCTCTTCACGCATGCGTTCTTCAAAGCGATGTTGTTCCTTGGTGCAGGTTCGGTCATTCACGCGATGCATCATGAGCAGGATATGCGTAACTACGGTGCTCTTCGTAAGAAAATCCCATACACGTTCTGGGCGATGATGATCGGTACATTGGCGATTACGGGCGTTGGTATTCCGCTGTCTGGCTGGATCGGCTTTGCGGGTTTCGCGTCTAAAGATGCCGTGATTGAAAGCGCCTATGCGGGAACAGATGGCGGATATGCCTTCTGGATGCTAGTGATCGCGGCGCTGTTCACAAGCTTTTATAGCTGGCGTTTGATGTTCCTGACCTTCTACGGCAAGGCGCGCGGTGACAAGCATACGCATGAGCATGCACATGAAAGCCCGATGGTGATGTTGGTGCCACTTGGTGTTCTCAGCTTTGGGGCGATCTTTGCGGGTGCCATCTGGTACGGCAGCTTCTTTGGTAAAACGAATGAGGTCGCGGGCTTCTTTGGTGTGCCTTACGCGGAAGCGTCAGAGCATGGCGAAAAGGATGATCACTCTGATGATCACGGTGAAGCTAAAGATGATCACGCAGCCAAAGATGACGGCAAAAAGAAAAAGACGTCCTACGCCTTCACTGGCAAGCCGGGCGAAGGCGCGATTTACACGCATAAGGACAACCATGTTCTGTACGACGCGCACTATGTCCCGACTTGGGTAAAGCTCAGCCCGTTTATCGCGATGGTGATAGGTTTCTTGTTGGCGATGTGGTTCTACATTTGGGACCCGAAAATGCCGAAGCGTGCGATGGAAACTAACCGTCCGCTTTACAACTTCTTGCTCAACAAATGGTACTTTGATGAGCTGTATGACGCTGTCTTCGTCAAGCCAGCCTCGATGATCGGTCGCTTCTTCTGGAAGCGCGGTGATGGAGATGTGATTGACGGTACTTTGAACGGTGTGGCGATGGGTATTGTTCCCTTCTTCACGCGCCTCGCAGGTCGTGCGCAGTCCGGCTATATCTTTACCTATGCCTTCGCCATGGTGATCGGAATTGTGGTTCTGGTCACGTGGATGACGTTCTCCGGAGGAGCGCACTAATGGATAACCTCCTTTCCATTGTCACTTTCATTCCCGCGCTTGCGGCTCTGATTTTGGCGCTTTTCCTACGCGGTGACGATGAAGCTGCCGCGCGTAATGCCAAGTGGCTGGCTATGATTGCAACAAGTGCTACTTTTGTCGTGTCGCTGTTCATTTTGTTCCAGTTCGATAGCTCCAACACGGGTTTCCAAATGGTTGAAGAAGCCAGCTGGGTCATGGGCATGCAGTATAAGATGGGCGTGGATGGAATTTCCGTGCTCTTCGTGATGCTAACGACCTTCATGATGCCACTGGTGATCGCGGCGAGCTGGGACGTGAATACGCGCGTCAAAGAATATATGATCGCGTTCTTGCTCTTAGAAACACTGATGTTGGGCGTGTTCATGGCGCTTGATCTTGTATTGTTCTATGTTTTCTTCGAGGCGGGCCTGATCCCTATGTTCTTGATCATCGGCATTTGGGGCGGCGCGAACCGCATTTATGCGAGTTACAAGTTCTTTCTCTACACCTTCCTCGGGTCGGTTCTGATGTTGGTGGCGATGGTGGCGATGTTTGTGGATGCAGGCACAACTGACATTCCAACACTGATGACGCATTCTTTCGGTTCTGAGAACTTCTCATTGCTCGGCATTCAAGTGGTTGGCGGCTTGCAGACGCTGATGTTCCTCGCTTTCTTTGCGAGTTTCGCGGTGAAAATGCCCATGTGGCCTGTGCACACATGGTTGCCAGATGCGCACGTCCAGGCTCCGACGGCAGGCTCGGTCGTGCTGGCGGCGATCCTGTTGAAGATGGGGGGCTACGGGTTCTTGCGGTTTAGTTTGCCAATGTTCCCTGTGGGCGCAGAGTTGATGACACCGCTGATCTTGTGGATGTCTGCGATCGCGATTGTGTACACCTCGCTGGTGGCGCTGGTGCAGGAAGATATGAAAAAGCTGATCGCTTATTCATCCGTCGCGCATATGGGCTACGTCACAATGGGTATTTTTGCAGCGAACCAGCAGGGAATTGACGGCGCGATCTTCCAGATGATCAGCCACGGTTTCATTTCTGGTGCGCTATTCCTCTGTGTCGGTGTGATCTACGACCGGATGCACACGCGCGAAATTGATGCTTATGGTGGTCTTGTGACACGCATGCCAGCTTACGCGCTGATCTTCATGTTCTTCACGATGGCGAACGTAGGTCTGCCGGGTACATCGGGCTTTGTCGGTGAATTCCTGACATTGATCGGCGTATTCCAAGTCAACACATGGGTTGCGGCAGTTGCAACGGCGGGTGTAATCCTGTCTGCGGCTTACGCGCTTTGGCTCTATCGCCGTGTTGTGATGGGCGATCTGATCAAAGAAAGCCTGCGCACGATCACCGACATGTCAACGCGCGAGCGTGCGATTTTCGCGCCGCTTGTAGTGATGACACTGCTTCTTGGTGTCTATCCTGCGCTCGTCCTCGATATCATCGGCCCTTCGGTTGAAGCGCTGGTGTCCAACTATGAAACGGCACTGGCAAGCGCACAAGACGCGCTCCAGACTGCCGCCACGAACTAAAGAAAGCGCTGCACCATGATACAGGCTGACCTGAACATCATACTGCCGGAAATTGTTCTGTCGCTCTTCGCGATAGGAGCTTTGTTAGGCGCGGTCTACACATCCAAGGACAAAATGGGTCCTGTGCTGGTTTGGGCGACGGCGGCTGTGTTTCTTGCGCTGGCGCTTTGGATCGGCGTGAGCGGCGAAGGTACGAATGCAGCCTTTGGCGGAATGTTCGTCGACGATGCGTTTTCGCGCTTTGCAAAGGTTGCTATTTTGCTTTCCTCTGCTGCCGTTTTGGTGATGAGCCAGGAATATATGCAACGCAAAAGCTTGCTGCGCTTTGAATACCCGGTGCTTGTCGCGCTTAGCGTAGTTGGCATGATGGTCATGGTCTCGGCCGGTGATCTGCTGACGCTTTACATGGGCCTCGAGTTGCAATCGCTTGCGCTTTATGTGGTGGCGTCCTTGCGTCGCGACAGTGCGCGCTCGACCGAAGCCGGCCTTAAGTATTTTGTCCTTGGCGCGCTCAGCTCTGGTTTGCTGCTCTATGGTGCATCGCTGACATACGGCTATGCCGGTACGACACTGTTCTCTGACATCATCCAGACCGCAACAAAGGGCCATATCTCAATCGGCTTGCTATTTGGTCTGGTGTTCATCATTTCAGGTCTCGCTTTCAAAGTTTCCGCAGTGCCGTTCCACATGTGGACGCCTGACGTCTATGAAGGTGCACCAACGCCTGTCACTGCGTTCTTTGCGACAGCGCCGAAAATTGCAGCTATGGGTCTTTTTGCACGTGTTTTGCATGATGCATTTGGTGGCGCCGTCAGCGATTGGAGCCAAGTGATCGCTTTGCTTTCGCTTGTGTCCATGTTCCTTGGCGCCTTCGCAGCCATTGGCCAAACCAATATCAAACGTCTGATGGCCTTCTCGTCCATCGCGCATATGGGCTACGCGCTAATGGGCCTCGCGGCGGGTACGGTTTTGGGTGTTGAAGCGATGCTTGTTTACATGGCGATCTATGTGACGATGAATATTGGAACCTTTGCGTTCATCCTGTCGATGGAGAAGGACGGCCAAGCGGTGACTGATATTGGCGCGCTTAACCAATACGCGAAACGCGAGCCAGGCAAAGCCTTGGCGATGTTAATTTTGCTGTTTTCCATGGCTGGTGTACCGCCAATGGTTGGCTTCTTTGGCAAGCTCTACGTACTGCGTGCTGCCTATGAAGCGGGTCTTGCGTGGCTGGCCGTAGCTGGCGTGATCGCGTCGGTCATTGGTGCCTATTATTACCTGCGCATCGTCTATTATATGTACTTTGGCGAAGAGCCTGATGAAACGCTAGACAAGAGCAACTCACCCGTTCTGTGGGGTTTTTTAATGGCTTCCGCAGCGATCATGGTCTTGGGCCTAATTAACCTCTTCGGTGTTGAAGGTGCAGCGGCGGCAGCGGCGGCGACGCTTGTTAACTAAGACAGGCTTTCCACTTGGCTATGGCCGACGTGTGTTGTTCGAGGTCGATAGCACCAACGCAGAAGCTGCGCGTATCGCAGGATCGCTTGCAGGGCCGGAATGGATCTTGGCTCTGAAACAGACTGCGTCGCGTGGCCGTCGTGGCCGCGCGTGGTACTTTCCCAAAGGTAATTTCGCCGCCACTCTGGTGCTACATCCGCACGAGACGCCCGATGTGGTTGCGCTGCGCTCTTTCGTGGCCTCGCTCGCGCTTTTTGATGCTCTCATTGCCTGCGGTGTTCAGGCGCAATCGCTTGCGCTGAAATGGCCAAACGATGTGTTGCTCAATGGTGGTAAAGTCGCCGGCATTTTGCTGGAAAGTATTGGGACAGGCGGCGGTATTTCTCATCTCGCGATTGGGATCGGTGTGAACCTTGCGGATGCGCCTTTGGCCTCAGACTTGGAAGCGCGGGCGATGCGGCCGGTTTCACTCCTGTCGGAAACTGGCGTTGCGGTCGCCCCCGAGGATTTTCTTGATTTGCTCGCCAGTGCCTACGCGCGTCAAGAAAGCCAGTTCACTACCTATGGGTTCGCCCCGATCTGCGACGCTTGGCTCGCACGCGCGGCAAAACTGGGCGAAGTGATCACAGCGCGCACCATGAACAGTGAAACTACTGGCACGTTCGAGACGGTAGACGCACAGGGCAACCTTGTTCTAAAGACCTCTGAGGGCCGTGTGGCAATTGCCGCCGCGGATGTATTTTTCTAAACGCGGAGAGACGCGATGCTTCTGGCGATTGATTGCGGCAATACGAATACGGTGTTCTCAATTTGGGACGGCACGAATTGGCTCTGCACGCTGCGCACCTCGACCCATCATGGGCGTACAGCGGATGCGTATTTCACTTGGTTTTCAACCTTGGTGAAGCATTACGATATCGAACTCGACATCAAAGATGTGATCATTTCAGCGACAGTGCCGCGCGTTGTGTTCAACTTGCGTATTTTTTCGGATCGCTTTTTCAATTGCCGCCCTTTGGTCGTTGGCAAGCCGGAGTGCGCGCTGCCACATGCGCCACGTGTTGATGCAGGCACAAAGGTAGGTCCTGATCGTTTGGCCAATGCGGCAGGGGCCTATGATCGTCATGGCGGCAATGTAGTCGTCGTTGACTTTGGTACCGCTACCAATTTCGATGTGGTCGCAGAGGATGGCGCATATGTAGGCGGGGTGATTTCGCCCGGTGTGAATCTCTCGCTTGAAGCGCTGGCACTTGGTGCGGCCGCGCTCCCGCATGTGGATATTTCCCAGCCAGAGCATGTGATCGGCGTGAATACAGTCGAATGCATCCAGTCAGGTGTGTTCTGGGGCTATACAGGCCTCATCGAAGGTATTACCAGCCGGATCAAGAATGAATATGGCAAGCCGATGAAAGTGGTTGGCACAGGCGGTCTTGCCCCGCTGTTTGCGTCAGCCGAAAACTTGTTTGATGTGATTGAAGATGACCTCACTATGCATGGTCTGATCGTAATCCACGAGCATAATAAGAAGAACGGATAAACCGAAATGAGCGCAGAGCGTTTGATCTACCTTCCCCTTGGCGGGGCGGGCGAAATTGGCATGAATGCCTATGTATACGGCTACGGGAAACCGGGCAAAGAAAAACTGATCCTTGTGGATCTTGGCGTGACTTTTCCTGACATGGACGGCACCCCGGGGGTGGATTTGATCCTGCCCGATATCACCTGGCTGAAAGAGCGCCGAAATGATCTGGAGGCGATCTTCATCACCCACGCCCATGAGGATCATGTCGGCGCAATTGGTCACTTTTATGAGCAACTGAAAGCGCCGATTTATACGCGCGCGTTTACGGCGAATATCGCGCGTCGCAAACTAGATGAATATGGGGTTGAAGCGAAAGCAGTCACGACTGTTTCCCCTTGGCCTGAGGTTGTGAAAGCGGGACCGTTTAGTGTTGGCTTCTTGCCGATTTCACATTCTATCCCCGAAAGCTCTGGTCTGTGCATCGACAGCCCAGACGGGCGCGTTTTGCACACAGGCGATTTCAAAATCGACGAAACCCCGCTGGTGGGCGAAGCGTTTGATGAGCAACTCTGGCGCGATGTATCCAAAGACGGCGTCAAAGCACTGGTCTGCGATTCAACAAACGTATTTTCGTTGAATGAAGGCCGGTCCGAAATCACCGTCGGGCCCGAGATCGAAAAACTGATCAAGGATCAACCAGGTATGGTTGTGGCAACGACCTTCGCCTCCAACGTGGCGCGGGTGAAAACGCTGGCGGAAGCTGGTGTGCGGGCAGGGCGGTCTGTCGTGCTCTTGGGTCGTGCGATGCGGCGCATGGTGGAAGCCTCGATCGAAACGGGCGTGCTCAGCGACTTCCCTACCTGCATCAATCCTGAAGACGCAACGCAACTGCCGCGCGAAAATGTGATGCTTCTCGTGACAGGTTCGCAAGGCGAACGCCGCGCGGCCTCTGCGCAATTGGCGCGTGGCAAGTACCAAGGCCTGATGTTGAAAGAGGGCGACACGTTCTTATTTTCCTCCAAAACCATCCCGGGAAATGAGCGCGGTGTGATCTATATCATCAACCAACTCTCCGAAAAGGGTGTGGATGTTATCGATGACAGCTCTGGCCTGTATCACGTGTCGGGCCATGCGAACCGTCCTGATCTGGAAAAGATGCACGAAATCACCAAGCCACAAATGTTGATCCCGATGCACGGCGAACATCGCCACCTGCGCACGCATGTGAAGATCGCTGAAGCCAAGGGTTTGAAGGGGATCGTGGCGGTTAACGGCATGATGATTGACCTCTCAGGCAATGCTCCAAAGGTTGCAGATTACATCGAAACAGGACGCACGTATTTGGACGGTTCCGTGCAAGTCGGCGCGCTTGACGGCGTGGTGCGCGACCGTATGCGTATGGCTTTGAATGGACATATCACCGTGACGGTCATCATCGATGAAAACGATGAAATGCTGGGCGATCCATGGTGCGAGCTGATGGGCCTTGCGGATCAAGGCAAGTCACGCGCGCCGCTGGTTGATGTGGTTGAAGAAGACCTCAGCCAGTTAATCGGTCGCTCAAACGGTAAGACCATGCGCGACGACAAGAAGCTGGAAGAGGCGATCAAACGCCAAGTGCGTCAAAGCTGCAATGCGGAAATCGGTAAAAAGCCGGAAGTCACGATTGTGGTGTCGCGACTGGCCTAAAGCCGGTTCTTGTCGAACCAATCGACCAATCTAAAAAGTTGCGCGGTGAGGGATGCTATGTCCTCATCGCGCCACCCGTCCATCATCGCCATATAATCAGGCAAAAGCGCGCGTTGCACATCAGGCAGATGTGCTTGGCCCGCTTGGGTGAGAAACACGTGTTTCGTGCGCGCATCGTTTTGCATCGCTTCGAAACGTGCCCAGCCCATACCCTCAAATTTAGTAACCATCTTGGATACGGCAGGTTGTTTCACTTCAACAGCGGCGGCAATCGCGGTCACGCTTTGCCCCTCAGGCATCCGACGGGCGAGGTGATTCAGAAACGAGAATTGTGCCTCCGTAAGGCCGAATCGATCCAGCATTGCGCCCATTCTTGTGCTGAATAGCTGTGTGCCGATACTGAGAGAAGCCACAAGTTTATCTTATTTTTCAATGTGTTCTGGTGACTTCAGTGTCGATTTCACAACTTGGCTTGCATAAGTATTCTATGGAATGAAATATTGAAGGGATGATCCCATGTTTTGCTCACTAAAGACTGCTGCACTTGCAACGCCACTTTGGCTTCACGCGACACTGACGAGTGTTAGCTTTGCTGCGTTCTAATGGACACGCTTGTCTCTGGACAAGCTCTATGCGGCCTCGGGTCATCCAGTTGACTTTGCGACGGGACAGTTAGCCTTTGATGGGTTGACGATCCTTGGCTATTACGGCGCGATGCTCGCGGCGGGGACGTTTGGCACCTATGTGCAAACCCAAATGTTCGATTTTGCCTTTATCGCTTCGGCGACTTTCTTTGGCATTTGCCTCGGCACGTTGATTGCGCGCCTTGGCCAGGCAAGCTGCGCGACGGTTTCGATGGGAATAGGAGCCGCGTTCTTCGCCTTTTCAGGCGGTACTTTAGATGCGCTTGAGAACTTAATGTCATTTTGGCTAATGCAGTTCGAAGCGGCCATCCCACAGATGTTGGCCTACATCTATTCCAGCTTTGCAGCGCTCAAGTTTATCTCGCTCACGATAGCGATGACACTTGCGATTGCCGCTATTGTCACTGGGTTGATCTCAGGTGGTATGCGGATGATCCGCCCGACGCAAAGGATTTAGAACAAAAGAAAAGCCCCAAACCGCAAACTGCGTGTTCGGGGCTTTCTCATTTCAATATTAGTGCTTTAGTTTGCGCTGCGCTCTTCAAAGCTCATCGCGATAAAGCCAGGAAGGTGATCGCCCAATCCCACAACGTTGTTGTTGCCGCCACCACGTCCACGGTTGGAGCGGCTGCGTGAGTTGTTTTCGCTTGAGGCTTGCTTGGATGCCGCTGTATTCGGTTCTGCCTTAGCAGGCTCAACCTCAGCCGCGACGACGGGTGCGTCTGCTTGGACTTCCTTCTTTGGCGCGTCGTCTTTGGGCTTGTTGCGCAAACGTGTGCGCGTGCGCTTTGGCTTGTCTTCGCGCGCGGGCGATGCGCCATCAGCTTTTGCCTCGCTCGGCGCAGGGGCGTCAGCAGGCTTCAACGGATTATCGATGCGCGTGATCTGCTTTTGGATCAGCTTTTCAATCGCGTCGAAATTCTTCTCGTCCCGTGGTACGCAGATCATTACGGCTTTGCCATCACGACCAGCGCGTCCTGTACGACCAATGCGGTGCACATAGTCTTCTGCGTGACCTGGTACATCAAAGTTGAAAACATGGCTCACCGAAGGGACATCAAGTCCACGCGCCGCAACATCAGAGGCAACAAGAAAGCGCAAACCGCCTTCGCGAAAGCCGTCCAAGGTCTTTGTGCGCTGGCTTTGATCGAGATCGCCGTGAATGGGCGCTGCATCATACCCATACTTTTTCAACGACTTAGCAACGACATCCACATCCATTTTGCGGTTACAAAAGATGATCGCGTTGGTGCAGGCGTCACCTTCAGCGTCGATCAGTTTGCGTAGTGCTTTGCGCTTTTCCGTGCCTTCGCGATCCCTGCGTGAGCCTTTGAACATCATCACGACCTGTTCGATGTTCTCGGACGCGGTCGCCTGACGCGCAACTTCGACGCGGGCAGGGTTGGACAGGAAGGTGTTGGTGATGCGTTCGATTTCAGGGGCCATGGTGGCCGAGAAGAACAGCGTTTGACGGGTAAAGGGTGTCAGGCCAAAGATACGTTCGATATCGGGAATGAAGCCCATGTCGAGCATGCGATCGGCCTCATCAACGACCATGACCTGCACACCCGTCAACAACAGTTTGCCGCGCTCAACGTGATCCAGCAGGCGACCGGGTGTTGCGATCAACACGTCCACGCCTTTGTCGATCAGACGGTCTTGTTCTTTAAATGACACGCCCCCGATCAAAAGCGCTTTACTTAGTTTCTTGTGGTATTTCGTGTATGTATCGAAATTTTCGGCAACTTGTGCGGCCAATTCGCGCGTTGGGCAAAGCACCAAAGAGCGCGGCATGCGTGCGCGTGCACGACCTTTGCCCAGCATGGTGATCATCGGTAGCGTGAAGCTAGCGGTTTTACCCGTGCCCGTTTGCGCAATTCCGAGTACATCGCGGCCTTCCAGCGCTGGTGGAATCGCGCCTTCTTGGATCGGGGTTGGGGATTCGTAGCCAGCGTCATCGATGGCTTTAAGGACCTTTGGGTCCAGATTCAGATCTGAGAACTTTGTCATGTGTTTCCGTAGCTTACGGACACAACTTGGCCCGTGCATCTAGATCAGGCCAAATCCGATTGATCGAGTGTCTTTGCACTCCATGGGCCTTGGATGACGGGATAGCGAAAAAGCTGCCTGCGGTCAAATCACCTTGGATTTATATCGATTTTAGCGGACTTTTAGCGAACTTAGGGACAAGAATAGCGCAGTTTGTTTCCGTTTTAGAAAAGATGAGGGGCTATTCGGAAACTGCTCATGCAACGCAGCGTCTGGATCAATGCGATACCAGTGCAAAAGACCATGCATTTCGAGCGCTTTGAGAAGGTCAGGCCGTGCTGTGCAGACCTCCGTATAAAAGACGCGCAGCGCTTGTGTGCCGCCCTCGGCTTCGAGCGTGTTGAGAAAGCTGTGCATGTTCAACCCGCCTTTGCCCTGATCAAAGGGCGCGTTCAGCTCGGCGCGATAGGCCCCTTTTGATTTGCGGTAGGCATAGTTTGCTTGCCAAGTGTCCCATGTGTCCCCATGCAAATGGCACAAGCGAGTGTCTGATAGTTCCTGTTGCCCCGGGTTTAGTTGATCGCCAAGGAATGCGTTGTGAATCTTAACTGAAAACCCTTCGATTCCAGTGCGATAGATCAATTTTCCAGCTACATGGCTAAGGAACCGACCGCTAAGATGTGCACCAAAACGAGGGTAGAGTGTTTTGGTAACTTTACGACGCTCTTGCATCAGTAAAACGAAGCTCTTGAACGGACGTGGCTCTGTTTGTGGGCCTTCCCACTCCAAAGCTTCAACGGGACGGATGCGCGCGCAGAGGCAATCCGCGCCCAAGGCCGCAAGTTGCGCCGAAAGCGGCGTGTTCCAAACAAGAAACTCGTCATGATCAATGTGTGCAAGCCATGCGACCTCGACACGTTTGGTATAAGCATCGGCTGCGTTCATTGTTTGGCGGGCTTGGTGTTTGTGTGGCCGGCCACCTTTCTTTTGCCAATAGGCCTCATCGGTATCGGTAACGCGCACCTTTGGATGGGATTTAAGCGCCGCATAGGTCGCAACATCAGCATCATCCAGATAAACGTACACACGATGCGCGCCCTGTTCCAGGTGATAGGCGACAAAACCTAACACCTCTTTAAGTGGTGCTTTGATCGTGCTGACAATGCCCCAGCTGTGCGACTTTGCCTTAGCGGGGGTGTGCGCAGGCTCAGGGTCGGGATCGTCATTGGCGCTTTGTTTCTGCGCGCGCTGACGTAATTTGCGGCCACGTAGGGTATTAAAGCGGCGAAACACAGTGCCCGGATCGGCGTTTATCAGGTTCAAAAGGTGATGCGCGAGGGGGGCAATCACGTCATCCTTCTTGGCGTCGAGCCACAAGCGTCCGAGCATATTCACATCAAGCCCGCCAGACACCAAAGCGTAACGGTCCATGTTCAAGGGCAGCGGCGCAGAGGCCAAGCGTTTCAATTTAAACGCATTATCGGGGGTGAAACCGGAAAAAAGCCGCTCGGATTCATAGAGCTTCATGGCCGCGAATAACACGCTCATCGATTGCCCGACACGGCGCTGCACTTCGGTCTGGCCGTGATTGCCAAAGGTGATAATCGCAGAGGCGAGCCAGCGCGGATCAAGATGTTGAAGCATGAAATCAGCCTGTTCAGCCCAAATGTGGGTGAACAAAGCCATCGTATGTGCAGGCTGATCGGATTTGCGCAGATGGGCGGTCAAGAGCCCTTGCAATTTGCAGAGTTCCGGCGGCCTCAGAATTTCTGTATTCAATTCCAATAACTTACGTTGATTCCCCGATTGCTGTTTAGGACGGGTAACATGCTCTGGATCAACTTCTTCAACCAATTTTTTTGCGCAACGCTGCGAGATCGGTATCCAAAGTCGCAAGCGCTTCATCCGTCGCAAAACTCAGCGGTTTTTCGCGGGCTTGCATACGGGTGACGATCGCCTCAAGCCCGCCCTCATAGGTCAGGGCGGGGGGCGTTTCGTGTGTGTCGTCAGGATTGCTAATACTGCGCAAGATGCCCGTATGGGGTGCAACCAGCAAGCGCTATTGGAGCATCATTTCCTTTGTCGCGCTGAGTGTGACATCGGGGTAGTCTCGCGCGACTCGGTCAATATCCCATTGCAGGCGCGTGAGGTAGACAGTGTCGCCGTCATTGTCCGTCGCGATATGGGCTTTATTGGCCTCTGCGAAGGCATCTACCGCCTTTTTGTCCCCCAGAACCCAGCGCGCAGAGGTGAATTGGCTTTGATCAAATCGCACAGGCAGACCGTATTCCAATTCAATACGGCTTGCGAGCACTTCAAATTGTAGCGCGCCAACAACGCCGACGATATAGCCTGAGCCGAAAGTGGGCTTGAAGACCTTCGCCGCCCCCTCTTCTGCAAATTGCATCAAAGCTTTTTCCAAGTGCTTAGATTTTAACGGATCGCCCGCACGTACGCCTTGCAACAATTCCGGTGCAAAAGAAGGGATACCCGTGACGCGCAGTGCTTCGCCTTCGGTCAGTGTATCGCCGATCCGCAATTGACCGTGGTTGGGGATGCCGATGATGTCGCCGGCCCAGCCTTCCTCCGCTAGCTCGCGATCAGAAGCAAGGAAAAGCACAGGATTCGAGATCGCCATAGGCTTTTTCGAGCGCACATGGGTCAGTTTCATACCGCGTTTAAAATGGCCGGAAGCTAAGCGCACAAAGGCGACGCGGTCGCGGTGCTTGGGGTCCATGTTAGCCTGCACTTTGAACACGAAGCCCGCGACTTTCTTCTCTTCAGGCGAAATTTCACGCGGAGAGGCGCGCTGGATCTGCGGCTCCGGCCCGTACGTGCCAATGCCATCCATCAATTCTTTAACGCCGAAAGAGTTGATCGCCGAACCGAACCAGATCGGCGTCATATGGCCTTCCAACACGGATTGCGGGTTAAGTGTTGGCAGCAATTCGCGTGCCATTTCAACGTCTTCTTTGAGTTTGTCGAGCAAATGCGCAGGCACATGTTCCGCAAGCGCAGGATCATCAAGACCGTTGATCTCGATGGAATCCGCGACCTTATTGCGGTCCGCGCGGTCCATAAGCTCTAGCCTGTCATTCAGCATATCATAGCAGCCCATAAAGTCAGGGCCGACCCCGATAGGCCAGCTGGCTGGGGTCACGTCGATGGCGAGATTTTCTTGAATTTCATCAATTATATCAAAGGTATCGCGGCTTTCACGGTCCATCTTGTTACAAAACGTCAGAATCGGCAGATCGCGCATGCGACACACTTCAAAAAGCTTTTGCGTCTGGCTTTCAACACCCTTCGCGCCGTCAATCACCATCACGGCGGCGTCCACAGCAGTAAGCGTGCGGTACGTGTCTTCGGAGAAGTCGGAGTGACCGGGCGTGTCCACCAGATTGTAGCGGAAGTGCTTGAAATCAAATGACATCGCGGATGCAGAGACCGAAATCCCGCGATCCTTTTCCATTTGCATAAAGTCCGATCGCGTACGCCGCGCTTCACCCTTCGCGCGCACTTGCCCCGCCATCTGAATCGCCCCGCCAAAGAGCAGGAATTTTTCAGTGAGCGTGGTCTTGCCCGCATCGGGATGCGAAATGATCGCAAACGTGCGACGTCGCGCGATTTCAGCAGGAAGAGCGGGGCGGTTTGTGACGGTGTCTAACATGAGGCTGCTATATGATTGAGCGGTGCGCTTGGCAACGGTGGCGCGAATTTTCTAGAAAATTCGGATCAGCGCTTAGACGCTTTGCGCAACTTATCCGCTGCATCCGGTCCCAACAGTTCAGACCCGACCTCGAATTCTTGATGCAGCCAGCCCGAACGGCCATTTAGCGTTTCGAGCACGTTTTCACTGACCGTATCCGTCAAAGCCGCGCGCGTGCGGGTGTCCACAAGCAAGGTTTCGGCAGCGATACCTTCGGCGTAGATGATCTCGTGTTGATCAAGCTAAATCTGAAAATAGTAAATCAAACCAACGTTTTGCTGGATAACCGTGTCACCGTTCACCAAGTGGCGGGCTTTCACCAGCACCTCTGAGCGGCCTGCGCCTAAAGCGTCGTGGTGCTGGTAAATGAACAGGTGGTGATCGGGGCTAAGCGTCAGATCTTTGGTGTTATTCAGCGTGCCCGCCTTAATTACAATCGGGGCGAAATCCCCGACCGCGCGCACTGTGTGTTGGCCGATCCAGCGGATTATTTGACCGCCATCATCGCGCGTCTAGACTTTGTCACCGATCTGAAGCTATTCAATCGGACGTCGCGCGCTGGAACTCATGGTGATGTTGGTGCCGCGCGAGAACGATACGCAGGCGACTTGCGCCAATTTACGGGCCGCATTGTCCACATCAACGCCGACCAAACGATAGTGACCATTTGCAATCAGTGGGGCGAGGCGGACGACATGAATGTTCTCAACAAGATCCTCGGTGTCCAGTTCAACAAGCAGCAGTATTTCCAGGGTGGAACCGTCGCTGCTCATCACAGTGAAGCAACTATCCACGAAGACACTTGCGAAAGGTGTGCCTACTTCAGTATCTTCCACGATCGTGTAGGTGCCGTCGAGTTTGGCGAGCAAGGACCGGCGGCGGCGTTCGGCGAGATTGTTAAGTTCGTAGACATCATCAAGCATCACTTCGGCGGCAAAGCTCAGTATGTCATCGATATTAGCACCGTCAATAACGAGAAACTCTTCTTCGCGATACACAGGGATGCTCTGCGCGAGGGCACTGCCGGAGTTGCTACTTGCATTCATTCGAAACACTCGTCTAACTAAACATTGCGCCGTTGTCTTTTTATGAAAATGCGGCAGGTTACAGACTTAACTACGGCCATAGCGGGCAAAACAGCCGCAAAACGCGCCTAAATGATAGGAAACGACATGGATCTTGGAATAAAAGGCCGACGTGCAGTTGTCTGTGCGTCAAGCAAGGGCTTGGGGCGCGGCTGCGCGGAGGCATTAGCTGCGGCAGGGTGTGACCTTGTTTTGAATGCGCGCGGCGCAGAGGCGCTTGAGCAAACAGCAGCAGATATTCGTGCGAAATACGGCGTGAACGTCGAGGCAGTTGCCGCAGATATTACGACCGAAGAGGGTCGCGCGGAGGTTCTGAAAGCCGCAGGCGAGGTCGATATTCTAGTAAATAACGCAGGTGGTCCCCCCCCCGGCATGTGGTCCGATTGGGAGCGCGACGATTTCATCAAAGCGCTTGACGCGAATATGCTGGCACCCATTGCGATGATCAAAGCGCTTGTGCCTGCGATGATGGATCGCGGCTGGGGTCGTGTGGTGAACATCACATCGCAGTCCGTGAAGGCGCCAATTGGCGTGCTTGGACTGTCCAATTCCGCGCGTGCAGGATTGACGGGATATGTTGCTGGCACATCGCGCCAAGTTGCGGGATCTGGGGTGAATATCAATAACCTGCTACCGGGTATCCACGCGACGGATCGTGCCGTTTCGCTTGATGGCGGTGTCGCAAAGGCGCAGGGCATTACATCTGAAGAGGCGAAAGTGAACCGCTGCAAAACTATTCCGGCCGGGCGCTATGGCACTGCGGATGAGTTCGGTGCGACCTGCGCCTTCTTGTGCTCAACCCAATCGGCATTCATCGTTGGGCAGAACATTTTGCATGACGGCGGCGGTGTAAACGCGACCTTCTAACGCTCTACCAAAAAGCCGCCTACAAAGGCGGTAGCGTCGTCGGCCCCGTGAAACACGCCGACGGCGCTTCTCGCGCCGACCTGACCCGTCAGCGCTGCGGCTCGCTTGTTGAAAAACGCCGACCCAGTGACCATTTCGCCGCTGAACTTGCCATCAATGGCCAAGACATCGCCTGTTCCTTGCAGTGTACCGAATGTGAAATCTGCGCGTAGCGTGATGCGGCCGCGTGTGGTTTGCACGCCACCGTATTCGCGGTTTACCCCGTCAGATTTACCCACTTCATGTATTTCGTAAGGGCCGCTCATCGCGGCAAACCCTGTGGGTGGCAAGGCCCCAAGGTCGGTCGCTTCGAGGATGCCTGCGACTGCGCTAAACGCGGTGCCTTCGCGACCAAGTTCAAAGGCATATCCGTTGCCCGCATCGTCCTGAAACCCGCCTTTGAAGATTGTCCTCAATGAAGCGTCGAAGGTGCCATCTGCTTTTGGAGTGCCAAAAATCAGAAGTTAGCGTCGTGTTGGCCTCAAATTCGGTAAGCTGTTCTTCAGTCGGTGTGGCACCGAAATCGGTTTGTTCTGTTTCATCTTCGGCGTTGTCGCAACTTGCCAGCGCAAGACAGAGAAAGAATAGAGATAACGCACGGTGTGAGAAAATAAAGCGTGGCATTCACGAGAGGGACCCTTTGAAAAGCGGAGGCTTTACCCATTGCATGACCAAGGTTACTGCAAGGTTAATGCTCTCAAAATCGTAGGTCAGATCATGAAAGCCTGCGGCCATGGCTCACATTTTTGTCAGTGCTGCAGATAGGCCATGTTCAGCGATAATCGCATCTTTCCGCAGGATCGCAACAATCTACCGATAGGACTTTGACATGACAGCTAGCTTTGTTGTTGCGATTTTCGCGGTTATTATCCTCGCGAGCCTTCTTCCGCACCGCGTCGTGTGGCCGTTGACGGCTTCTTTGGCGGGCAGTCCTACACAGGACAGGCACCGAAACTGCTGACCCTCGTTTTAAGCCAAGTCACCACATGGATCTTTGCAAGGTCCCTGATGAACGCGGCGATCTTGGGATATTTCTACGGGATGGCTGGAACGCTGGCATACGCGGCCTACTACGGAACATTTTTGTCGAGTGGATTTTTCGTGGCGCGCTTGCGAGCGAGAGGGCTGGATCGGTGCAAGACTGGTTTGGCTCGCGTTTCGGACGGGTCGGCACGGGTTGCTACAATCTGGTGATTGCGCTGCGGTTACTGTCCGAAGTCTCTGCCAATCTCATTGTTGTCGGCTTGATCTTTTCTGCTGTTCTGCCCGAAATTGCGCTCGCGAAAGAACTCTCATCGGGCTGGTGGCGCTGCTCGGACTTGCGTATTCCGCATGGGGCAGCTTGAGCGCGGCGTTGCGCACGAATGTGCTGCAAATGGTGGTTTTCGTTGTGCTCTTCACAATTTCATTCATGGCAATGCCACTTTGTTTGATACGGTCGCGGTTAGCGGAATGGCCTCGATGTTCCTCACACCTGTTCTGATTGTGGGCTTGGTCATGTGCTGCGCAGTCGCGCTTTGGTCCTATCTGGTTGCCTTTGGTGCAGCGCTTATCGGCGCGACCCTATACTTTGCACGTGCTGCGGATTGGGCAGCGGGGATCCTGCCAGAGGGGCACAAATATGAACAACTATTGGCGATCTGTATCGTAGTCCTCATCGTCGGATTTGTTGCGGTGTTCGTAGGTGCGCGACGACCCGCAGAAGAGGTTGAACCAGCGAAGTGAGGCTGCTAGGAAAAGCCATTCTTGATAAAATCCATCAAGTTTGCTGACTTCGGCTTTCAAACGTAGGATCCACCCATGCAGGCCATACCGGCGCGCCTCGAGATCAAACGCCTCACGCGCCAATTCAATGGGGCGTGCGTTGTTGATGACGTCAGCCTTAGCATCCAAGCGGGGCAGGTGACCTGCCTTTTGGGGCCCTCTGGCTGTGGCAAATCTACGACCTTGCGGATGATTGCTGGGGTGGATCGGCAGGACAGCGGCGAGATCTGGGTTGATGGCACGCTTGTGTGCGACGGCAGCTTCAGTATGCCCGCCGAGCAACGGGGCATTGGCTTGATGTTTCAGGATTTCGCGCTTTTCCCCCATATGAGCGTGGCGGATAACGTCGCCTTCGGTTTGTCCGGTCCACGCGCAGAAAAACGTCTTCGTGTTGAGGAATTGCTTAATAAAGTTGGCCTGATGCGTCTGATCGATGCTTATCCGCATCAATTGTCAGGAGGGGAGCAGCAACGAGTCGCGCTTGCACGCGCTCTAGCACCACGCCCGAAAATTATGCTGATGGACGAGCCATTTTCCGGCCTCGACAATCGGTTGCGAGATGGGATTCGCGATGAAACACTGACCTTGCTCAAGGACGAGGGGACAGCGGTTCTCTTGGTGACACATGAGCCTGAAGAAGCGATGCGCATGGCCGATGAAATTGCGTTGATGCGTGCTGGCAATATTGTGCAACGCGGTGCGCCTTACAATATTTATAATTCCCCAGCGGATCTTGAAGCGGTAGGATTTTTTAGTGATATCAACGTGATCCAAAGTTCCGCAAATGGGGCCTTGGCAGATACGCCGTTCGGTCAGTTCCTTGCGCCGGGCGTGCCGGATGGGGCGGATGTTGACATCGTTTTTCGCCCGCAACATGTGAAGATCGATTTCGATCGTGGTGGCAAAGGGCCTTTGCCGACGGTCAGTGATGGCGTCGCAGCGCATGCCATCGTGCAGCGTGCACGCTTTATCGGCTCGCAAAGCCTTGTGGAATTTATCATGGATGACGGCGAAACAGTGATCCATGCAACTGTGCCCAACGTGTTCTTGCCAAAAGCTGGCACGCCGCTCTGGCTCACAATCCGACGTGACCGCTGCTTTATTTTTCAGTCAAAATCAAAATAACACAGCTGTTTTTCACAAGTATCGGCGCTTTTACGCAGCAAATGCGCGTTTCTCCCTTTTAACACAGCCGACAAGACAATAGATACATCTAGAACATGGACGCAGCGCTGCGTTTATAGCAAGATTTAGGGAGACACTCATGCTTAACAATATCGGCCTTCCTGGCCTTCTTTTGATCGCCGTTGTGGTCCTCGTGCTGTTTGGCCGTGGCAAAATCAGCTCGCTCATGGGCGAAGTAGGCAAGGGCATTACTTCCTTCAAAAAAGGTGTCAACGAAGGCACAGCGGAGCTGGAAGAAGACGCGGCTGAGGTCGCGAAAGACGTGACTCCTAGCGAGACAGACAAGGTCTAATCGACAATGTTTGATTTGGGCATGACGGAGCTTTTGGTGATCGGCGTTGTCGCGTTGATCGTCATTGGGCCTAAGGATTTGCCGATGCTGTTTCGCAAGGTCGGGCAGTATGTGGGTAAAGCCAAAGGCATGGCGCGCGAATTTTCTCGCGCGATGGATCAAGCTGCTGACGACAGCGGCATGAAGGAAGCGACGTCAAGTTTCAAAGATATGACCAGCGCCAAGAATATGGGGCTGGACGATATCAATGACGCCACGAAAGAATTTAAAAAGTGGGACATTGATAGCGAAACCGGCAAGCTTGCGGAAGAGCGTGCGGCAAACGCCAAGAAGATCCACGAATTGACTGCCAAACGCGCCGAAGAACGCCTTGCTGCACAAGCAAAGCGTGCTGAGGATGCCAAGTCGGAAGAAGCCGCGCCAAAGAAAGCTGCAAAGAAACCAACGGCGAAAAAACCATCTGCTGCGAAGAAAATTGCGACTCCAAAAGCTACGCCCAAGAAAACTGCTCCAAAAACAGCGGCGAAAAAGCCAGCCGCTAAAAAGACCGCACCCAAAGCGGCGAAGGACACTGCATGAGCAACACGGACGAGGTCGAAGACAGCTCCGCCCCCTTGATTGAACATCTGGCAGAGCTTCGCACACGGCTGATCCGCGCTGTGGGCGCATTCGTCGTGGGTATCGTTCTGGCGTTCATCATGGCAGAACCGATCCTCGAATTCCTGCTGGCCCCGATTGAAAACACTCTACGCGGTTTGGGCGATCCGAACCCGACCCTGCAATACACATCTCCGCAAGAGTATCTGTTTACGCTGTTCCGTATCTCGATGGTCTTCGGCTTTATTCTCGCCTTTCCGGTCATCGCGTTCCAGCTTTGGCGCTTCGTCGCGCCGGGCCTCTACCGCAAGGAGCAAAATGCGTTTTTACCATTTTTGATCGCATCCCCGGTGATGTTCCTGTTGGGCGCGTCTTTCGCGCAATTCGTTGTGACGCCCTTGGCTATGAATTTCTTCTTGGGCTTTGCGGACATCAGTTCGATCTTTACCGGCCTATTGATGAGCGTCGGTGGCAATATCCCTGCAGGCGAAGCACTTCCCCCCACAGGTGGCTTGTTCGTCGAGCCGCCTGTTGATAGCGACGGTGTTCGCATTACTTTTTTTGGTAAAGTGAACGAAAGCCTTGATATCACGTTGAAATTTATCATCGCGTTCGGGATGTGTTTCCAGCTTCCTGTGCTTTTGACCTTGATGGGCAAAGCGGGTCTGGTCAGCTCTGAAGGTCTCGGCGCGGTGCGCAAATACGCGATGGTTGGTATCTTGCTGCTCGCAGCGCTCGTGACGCCACCAGATGTCATCACCCAGTTGATTCTGTTCACTGTGGTTTATGGTCTTTATGAAATTTCGATTTTCCTTGTGCGCTATGTCGAAAGCAAACGCGAAGAAAAGCTGCGCGAAGAAGGCTATTACGACGATGACGAGGAAGAGTTTGACGATCCTCTTGTGAAAGAGTTCGACGAAGAGGCCGATAAGTGATCGACCCTTTAGATCGTATCGCAGAAGCGCTGGAGCGTCTGGCACCAGCACCTTTGGCGGCCCCCGACTTTTCTGCTACGCACGCTTTTGTGTGGCAAACGGGACCGGATGCACTGGTCCCTGTGGCAGAAGTGAACAGGGTACCGCTTGAGTTGTTGGTTGGCATCAGGCGTGCCCGCGCTACGTTGCTGGCCAACACACGGCAGTTTGCAAATGGATATCCGGCAAACAACGCTTTGCTTTGGGGCGCGCGGGGGATGGGCAAATCGTCCTTGGTGAAGGCCGTGCACGCACAGATTCTCGAGGATGGTCAAAACCTGAAAATCGTTGAATTGCAGCGCGAAGATTTGCCAAGCGTGGGCCGTTTGCTCGCCCTTTTGCGAGATGTGCCTGAGCGCTTCGTGCTCTACTGCGATGATCTGTCGTTTAGCCATGATGATCAGCATTATAAGTCGCTGAAAGCGGTGCTTGACGGTGGGATCGAGGGGCGGCCGGAGAATGTCTTGCTCTATGCGACATCCAACAGACGTCATTTGATGCCGCGCGATATGATTGAGAACGAGCAATCCAGCGGGATCAACCCCGGTGAAGCGGTTGAAGAAAAAGTGTCGCTCTCGGATCGCTTTGGTTTGTGGCTGGGCTTTCATCCTTGCGATCAAGATACGTATTTGGCGATGATCGATGGCTATTGTGAAAACGCGGGCCTCAAGATCGATCCTGCGCAATTGCGCGCGGAAGCGATTGAATGGCAAGCCACGCGCGGATCGCGCTCAGGGCGCGTAGCGTGGCAGTTCTTCTGTGATCTCGCTGGTCGACACAATCACAGCTTTTGAGAGCACAAATTTTCTAGAAAATTTAGATACTCTGATTTTCGTAGAAAACTGCTCTTATTGCAAATAGGGCAGTGGATCGACGCTATCAAAACCTTCACGCACTTCAAAATGCAAGAAATCAGAGCTGCCAGATCGCACACTCGCCAATTGCTGGCCACGCGAAACTGTGTCGCCCTTTTTCACTTTCAAACCATCGACATTGGCATAAACCGTTAGCAAATTATTTGAGTGTTTCACGACGATAATCGGTAGATTGTTCGTGTTTTCGGTGATCGCTGCAACTGTGCCTGCGGCGGCGGCATTAACAGATGTGCCTGCGCTTGCGCCAATGCCGATGCCGTCGTTCTTGCCCTTCGCATATTCACGAATGATCGGGCCTTGCACTGGGAAGGCCATGCGCCCTTGGCTTGCATTTTTCGTTGGCTTGGCGAGAACTGGTGCTGTTGAGGCTGCAACTGGAGATGCGGCCGCTTCTGTTTTCTCTTCAGGCAGGGGTGTCATGGCAGAAGGCGGCGTCGGCGTAGGGGAGCCGGCACCGGGATTTGTAGTCGCCGCCAAAGGTGTATCTGGGTCGGCCTGTTGATCTTGCGCAACTGGGATCAAGAGGAACTGACCTTCGCGCACAGCGAGATCTTTGCCAAGCCCGTTCCAATCCGCGAGCGAACGCACGGACACATTGTAAAGCCGTGCTATTGTAAAGGCGGTTTCGCCGCGCGCAACTTGATGGCGCATAGGCTCTGCTTCTGTTGGCTTTGCCGCAGGCAGCGCCGTGGCGCTAACGGGTGTGCTGTCGATCGCGCCCTGTGCCAATGCTGTGATATCAACAGTGCTTGGCGCTGTGGCAACGCCCGTTTGTGGGCCACCGGGTAGGGTTGAGACTGGCTTGCGCACAGCTAGCACTTCGTCTTTGCGCAGCGCGGTTTCCGGGGACAGACCGTTGTATCGGGCAAGGTCAGTTGCATCAGTGCCAATCCGCGCAGCAACGCTACTCACTGTGTCGCCACGCTGAGCGACGGCGATTTGGTAATTGGGATAGGTGATGACACCGCGTTCATCAGGGCGTGGGCGATCTTGGGTCGCATTGATAGCCGCTATCGTGGTGTCGAATTTGTTGCCTGTAGAGCCGCGCAGATCCAGATCAAACCCGTCTGCACAAGCACTTAGAGTTAAAAGGGCGGTGCCGTACATAACGTCGCGCAAAGGTGATTTTCTTGCAAAAATCGTCATCTCGATATCCTCAATCGCGCGGTGTTGATCACTGCGTCTTGGAAATTTGAGATCTTATAACAGATTTATCCGTCGCGTCCCAGTCCTTCTATAAGCGGGACAAAGCGCACGGGACGCAACTCATCATATTCAAAGCCGCGCTCATGACGGCTGACACGGATCAAACTTTGTACTGCATCCGATTGCCCCACAGGCACTACCATAATGCCACCCACTTTGAGCTGCGCAAGCAAAGGGCCGGGAGGATCTTCGGCAGCGGCCGTGACCAGAATGCGGTCAAAGGGCGCTTGATCGGGCAGACCGTGACTGCCGTCCGCGGTGAAGGCGGTAATATTGGTGAGACCCAACGCGTCAAAAACTTCGCGTGCCTCATTTACGAGGCGCTTGTGGCGATCAACCGTATAGACGCGGCGCGCGACATGGCTAAGAACCGCAGCTTGATAGCCGGAGCCTGTTCCGACCTCCAACACAGTATCGCGCGGCCCGGCTTTCAAGGCTTGCGTCATCAGACCCACTACAGAGGGTTGGCTGATCGTTTGCCCGCATGGGATCGGTAGAGGCATGTCCTCATAGGCGCGCTCGGAAAATAGGCCACGAATGAAGGCCGCTCGATCCACTTTTTCCATAGCCGTCAAGACACTGGCATCGGTCACGCCTTTGGAGCGCAGTGCAAAGAGGAACTGCATCAATGTGGACGCATCAGTCATAGGTTTGCAGCGAAGCTTTCAAGTGCGTCATGCGCTGTGAGATCTGCGCGCATTGGAGTAACAGAAATGTAGCCGTCCAAGTTCACGGCGGCATCTGTTCCATCGCTGGGACGCACACGCTGATCGCCACCTTTAATCCATAAAAAACGCCGGTTTGATGGGGACATATGGGGTTCAACCCCGAAGTAAACATCAGGACGCCGGCCTTGACGGGTGACTTGCACGCCTTTCACATCGGTTGCGGGCACAGGAGGGAAATTTACGTTGAATAATAGACGGTAATCGCCTTGATCGTCGGGAATTTGCGCCAATATGCGGCGCACAACATCCGCGCCATGTACGGCTGAGGCCTGAAACGGATCATTAATATCTGCGTTATGCACACCGTAATATTGTGACAATGCGATGGAGGTCACGCCCTGCAACGCGCCCTCAATCGCTGCACCGATTGTGCCGGAATAGAGTGTATTTTCCGCTGAATTATTGCCACGATTGACGCCGGACAAGATCAAATCGGGGCGCGCATCTTTCATCACATCATGCAAGCCCACAAGCACACAGTCAGCGGGCGATCCTTCGGTGGCATACCGACGCTCGCCCATTTTGGAGACCATCATCGGATGCGTGTAGCTAATGCAATGCCCGACGCCGGATTGCTCGAACGCTGGGGCGACGACCCAGACTTCGCCATCTTTGCCCGCAAGCTCGTTTGCGATGCTTTCAAGGGTTTTCAAGCCCGGTGCATTGATCCCGTCGTCATTGGTGATGAGTATACGCATATCAGCCCCTTTGCCCACTTGCCTGATCCTTAGTGGAGGGGCGTGGATGCGTAAAGGCTTTAGGCGTTTATCACGCGTGCAAGCAACTCTGCGGCCACATCACGGGGATGCGCAAGCGCGCTGCGATCTTCGCCAGGATGGAAACGCGACCGCGTGGCTGTAGACATGGCGGGGGGCGTTTCGATCAAAACCCGTGGGCCAGTTGTCTCGGTTTCGCGCGCCCAAGCCTTCGCCAAAGACATTTGCGCTGCCTTCGAGGCGGCATAACTGCCATGAAATTTCTCGCCAATGGTCTGATCGTCAAATAAAACGGCGGTACCGGTCTCTCCCAAAAGCGGGGAAACATAAGGAATGAGCAACCCCATAGAGGTCGCATTGATGGCAATGGATTTCGCCCAGTCTTTCGCATCAATATGCGCCGCTGGTGTCAAAGGAGCCGCGTGAACGGCGGTGTGCAACCAAAGATCAATGCTACCCCAGCGATCATAGATCGAGCGGCAAAGCTGTGCCATCGCACCCTCATTGGTGATGTCCATGGGGGCGAGGGTGGCTTGGCCACCACTAGCTTGGATTTTGTCATCGAGATCTTCGAGCGCACCTGTTGTGCGCGCGACAGCAACCACGTGGTGGGTCTTAGCCAGCGCTTCTGCCAGTGCAAATCCAAGGCCGCGAGATGCGCCAGTGACCAGTGCTATTTTGCTCATGTGGGTGCCTCCGGCGGGGATATTTTTAGAAGAGGAAAAGGGTTTATGGGATTATTCGGCCGCTTTCAGCTCGAATCCTTTGGTGATTTGATCTGAGGGTGTCACAGGGTATTCGCCCGAGAAACACGCATCGCAGTATTGCGGACATTTCGCGTTGCGCCCTTTTGCTTCACCCACCGCGCGGTAGAGACCGTCGAGCGAGATAAATTTCAAACTGTCCACTGTGAGATGCTGACGCATTTCCTCGGGACTCATGGTCGCCGCCAACAGTTTGTCGCGCTGCGGTGTGTCCACGCCATAAAAGCAGGGCCATGCTGTGGGTGGAGAGGCGATGCGGAAATGTACCTCTGCAGCACCTGCGTCAAGAATCATTTCTTTGATCTTGCGCGATGTCGTGCCGCGTACAACGCTATCGTCCACCAAAATGACCCGTTTGCCTTTGATCAACGCGCGGTTCACGTTGAGTTTCAGGCGCACTCCCATGTTACGGATCTGTTCTGTCGGTTCGATAAACGTGCGGCCCATGTACTGGTTGCGAATGATGCCCATCGCGTAGGGAATGCCGCTTTGCTGACTGAAGCCGATTGCTGCAGGCGTGCCGCTGTCTGGCACAGGACAGACAATATCTGCCTCTACGGGGCTTTCTTTCGCCAGTTCCACGCCGATTTGACGGCGAGTTTCATAGACGGATTGCCCATCAATTATGCTGTCAGGGCGCGAGAAATAGACGTGTTCAAAAATGCAGAATCGCGAATTTTGGCGGCGGAACGGGAAGTGGCTTTCGACCCCATTCTTAGCGGTGATCACGACCATCTCACCAGGTTCGATAGAGCGGACATACTCAGCGCCGATGATATCAAGCCCACAGGTTTCAGAACTGAGAACCCAACCGTCACCCTCAAGTTTGCCCAGGACCAGAGGCCGCACGCCCAATGGATCACGCACACCGATAAGTTTCGTACGTGTCATGGCGACGATGGAAAACGCGCCCTCCACTCGGCGCAGCGCGTCTTCCATGCGTTCGGGAATATTGCGCTGCATAGAGCGGGCCATCAGGTGGATGATACACTCGGAATCAGAGGAGCTTTGAAAGATTGAACCGCGCTCGATCAACTCTTTGCGCAGAGCATCTGCGTTGGTAATATTGCCGTTATGGGCAATCGCCGCACCGCCCATGGAGAACTCGCCAAAGAAGGGTTGTACATCTCGGATCACCGCACCTTTAGAGCCAGCCGTGGAGTAGCGCACATGCCCAATCGCGAGAGGGCCGGGGAGCGTTTCCATCAAGGAAGCTTTGGTGAAATTATCGCGCACATAGCCAAAGCGACGCGCTGAGTTGAACCCTTGTTCAGGATCATGGCTGACAATTCCGCCTGCTTCTTGACCGCGATGTTGCAAGGCATGCAGGCCGAGCGCGACAAAGTTGGCAGCATCTGTGACACCGACAACGCCAAACACGCCGCACTCCTCCTTCAGTTTATCATCATCAAAAGGTTGGGCAGGCGGCATAATATGGGACAAGGCGAGCAGCTCCGTATCCGAGGTCATAGCAATTGCGAGCTTCATAGACCGAACCGCTGTACGAGTCACCCGCTCATCACGGGTAACTTTGAGTTATTCTGTAGGCGTTCCGCAGGTGCCGACAAGTTGTTCGTACTGGGTCGTGATCCAGCCGAGTGCTTGCTCTGGGTTGCGGTCTTCAATCTGGCCGGTCATGCGCGCGAAAATTTTCGCAGAGCGGCTTTCATCGACCATGGTGATATCTTGCTGGGTGATCACTGTCTCATAAACGAAGAAAGCGACCGCGACCAACAGGATGCCGCGCAACACGCCGAACAAAAAGCCAAAGCCCTGATCAAGCCCGCCGAGAGCAGAGCGTTGTACGATCGATGAAAACAAGGGCGTAAAGAGCGAGGTCACAATCAGTGCGATTGCAAACACAACCGCGAAGGCCGCGATGATTGCCAATTCGCAGCTGTCTGCCAGGAATTCACCAATGACAGGAATTTCTTTGACCAAAGGTTCGACCTGTGGCGCGAACATGAACGCCAGGATCGCCGCGGCGAACCAGCCAGCGATCGCCAGAGCTTCGCGCACGAAGCCGCGTGAATAGGCCAGCAAAGCGGAGAGCACGATGGTAACCGCAACCACACCGTCAATAATCGTAAAACCTTCCATAGGTCCGCTCGCTTTCTTGCCTTATGTCGCGCGTTAGCCCGCGCCGAATACATCACCGACAAAGGCCGTCAGATCGCTCATTTGATTGAGCGTAATTCCCTTGACGTTCACACCTTTACCACCCGCCGGAGCAAGTGCGCCTGTAAAACCAAGTTTTTGCGCTTCCTTCAACCTATTTTCGGTCTGTGGCGCGGGTCTCAGCGCACCAGAGAGGCTGATTTCGCCGAATACCACAGTTTCTGCTGGTAAAGCGTCGTCTTCACGCGCGCTTAAAAGTGCAGCAGCGACCGCGAGGTCGGCGGCTGGTTCGGTGATCTTCATACCACCCGCCACGTTGAGATAGACATCAAGGCCCGTGAACGGAATGCCCACGCGCGCTTCGAGCACGGCGAGAATCATCGCAAGGCGTCCACCATCCCAACCGACAACTGTGCGGCGGGGTTGGGAATGCGGGGATGGCGCGACGAGCGCTTGCAACTCAACCAGGACGGGACGCGTGCCTTCCACGCCCGCAAAGACAACCGATCCCGGCGAAGGCGTGCCGCGTTCGCTGAGGAATAAGGCGGACGGGTTTGTGACTTGCGCCAGACCTGAGCCGGTCATTTCAAACACGCCGATTTCGTCTGACGGACCAAAGCGGTTTTTCACAGCGCGCAAGATGCGGAATTGATGACCGCGCTCTCCCTCGAAATAGAGCACTGTGTCCACCATATGCTCAACCACACGCGGCCCTGCAATTTGGCCGTCTTTGGTGACATGCCCCACAAGGATCACGGCCATTCCTTGGCGTTTCGCGAAACTGGTCAATTCATGTGCGGCGGCGCGGACTTGGGCAACGCTGCCAGGTGCACTGCCGACGGAATCAGACCAAATGGTTTGTATGGAATCGATTATAGCCAGCTGGGGCTTTTCAATTTCGAGCGTCGTAAGAATGTCGCGCAGATTTGTTTCTGCGGCCAATTTTACAGGCGCGTCCTTGAGCCCAAGACGTTGCGCCCGCATACGGACCTGCGCGCTGGCTTCTTCGCCGCTGACATAAATGGTTTTCAGTCCCGATTTGGCGAACTCCGCAGCGGCTTGTAACAGCAACGTTGATTTACCAATGCCGGGATCGCCGCCCACAAGCGTGGCAGAGGCAGGAACAAGGCCGCCCCCCAAGACGCGGTCCAATTCATTCAGGCCAGAGTTGGTGCGCGGGGGCGGTGCCTCTTCTGTGCTGAGATTGGTGAGCTGCACGGCACGACCGCGGACAGTGCCGAGGCCCGCTTTGGCGGGGCCTGAACTGCTCAGACCTGCGTCTTCTGCAATGGAATTCCATGCGCCACAGGCTTCGCAACGCCCCGACCATTTGGAGGTGATGTTGCCACAGTCATTGCACGAGAAGGAAGGTTTTTTAGCCATGTGCCCTTGTGACGAAACTGTGCAGTGTCGTCAAACCAAACTCGCGCTAATCTGAGGCGTGGGGCAGCGCGATGACCGTATCTTCAGGTGTTTGCGCCGCGACTTCTATCCCCAGTGCAGGCAGGACGTCGGGCAGATCATCGACCAAACGATCAATCTCGGCGCGCGCGACGCTCTTGTCCATTTCGACCTGGCCTAGCCAACCTTTCAGCTCGGTCGAGACGAGCTTGCCTTCTCCCAGACGCAAGTTGAATTCGCCGATTTCGTGCTGGTGCTCTTTCAAAACAGTACGCGCGAGTTCGATTTTGCGATCGGAATAGATCGCGACAAGCTCGGTTTAAATATGGTTCATCTCTGAGGCCACTTCCAACATTGTGGATTCTAGCTGACCCAGATCAGGATGATCGCGTAGAAAGCCCAATCGCTCGCGCACAGCATTAAATTCGGTCGACAGTTTGAACGTGCTGGAGCGATCCTCTGCATGTGCAATCGCATATGCTTTAGCGACGTCTTCCATACCAATCTGGAAGGAGCGGTGTGATGTCTCAAGCTTGGTGATGTGCTGATGCGAGGGCAGGAAAAAACACAAACCGACAAGCAAGATACTGATGGCAGATAGCACCAGAATACCCGCTCAAGGGTAGATCGTTTCGCGAAAGATGATAGACCAATATAGCCATTCCGCGTAGGCAAAAGCGCAAGTGATGGTGTAAACGGCGGCGCTCGCAGCTAGCGCGATAAGGAAGAATAACGTCAGGCGTTGCATGAGCCATGACGCAATATGCCAAACATTGGCAAAAGCAGACATACGTAAACCCCCCAAAGGCTATAGGCAGATTATAGCTGACAGATCGCTTGCTCTTAGGGGGAATGATGCGCAAGTGCGCTCAAAACTTAAATTTGCCTCTATTCAGACACGGTATTCGGGATCGGTTTTGGACAATAGACCTAAAAACAACTGGATTAAGATACATCCGGTAAACAAATACAATCCCCAGGCGGTCTCGATTCGGCCGACGCCGATTCTTTTTGCGACGGTGATATAGGCCGCAATTAGGAAAATATCTGCCATGGCGAGCTTGCTGAGCAGACTGAGCGCTGGTTTGATCCGCGCGCTGAGCAACCTGAAATGCAAAAGCGCGAGGCCAAGAGTTTTCACATAAGGCGCAAATAGCGCGAAAAAGGTGACCAAAAGCGCTGGGTTCAGATCTCATGCCTAGAATATGACGGTTGCTGCGAGGGCTATTGCGGAGAGGAATACAGTTGATGATCTGTCGTAGCGGGTTGCGATGCGCCGCCAGTCCTTGAGCTTGCCGAACATTCTCTCGATGC
>Ga0115564_10000680_pt1 | contig 33564 bp, 36 predicted proteins | sample COGITO_mtgs_1105_7_FD_88680 | JGI IMG/M metagenome (GOLD analysis project Ga0115564, IMG submission 88680) | Pelagic marine microbial communities from North Sea - COGITO_mtgs_110523 | ecosystem: Environmental > Aquatic > Marine > Epipelagic | place: Germany:Helgoland, sampling site Kabeltonne...
CTCTCGATGAGTTTGTTAAGCGATGGAGTGAAGCTGATCGCAAGCAGGCAGTTATTGATGAGTTAGCCAACGCTGGCGTTATTTGGGAAGCCCTAGAGCAAGATGTTAGTCAAGACATGGGGGCATTTGATCTTATATGCCACGTAGTCTTCGATCAGCCAGCCTTAACACGCCGTGAGCGTGCAGAGAATGTTAAAAAGCGTAATTACTTCAGTAAATATAATGAATCAGCTCAGACTGTTTTAAATGCCTTGTTAGATAAGTATGCTGACAACGGTGTTACAGAGATTGAATCGCAAGATGTCTTAAAAGTAACTCCATTCGATAAGATGGGTCGTCCAAGAGAAATCATCACCAAAGCGTTTGGCGGCAAACCCCAATATGAGCAAGCAATCAGTGATTTAGAACATGCTCTATATGATGATCAGCAAAGCGCCTAAACCTAATTAAATAAGAATCTTATATGTCCATTTCTACAGTAATCAAATCTATACAAGACATTATGCGCAAAGACGATGGCGTTGATGGTGATGCACAGCGTTTAGGCCAGCTTTCATGGCTTCTTTTCTTAAAAATATTTGATGCGCAAGAAGAGGATATAGAGTTTGAGCAATCTAATTATCGATCACCCATTCCAGAGGAATATCTGTGGCGTAACTGGGCGGCAGATAAGCAAGGCATTACAGGCGAAGAGTTATTAGATTTTGTAAACAATAAATTACTGCCTGATATCAAAGCATTACAGGCTCCTTTGGCTTCTAATCCACGGGGCTTTGTTGTGAGAGAGGGGCTGAGCGAAGCCTTTAATTACATGAAGAGCGGTACTTTACTGCGTCAGGTGATCAACAAGCTCAATGATATCGACTTTGCTAGTTCGGAAGAGCGCCATCTTTTTGGTGATATTTATGAACAGTTACTTCGAGACCTTCAGGCGGCTGGTAACTCAGGTGAGTTCTATACACCTAGAGCGGTAACCAGATTTGCTGTACAGATGGTTGACCCTAAATTGGGTGAGTCAATTTATGATCCAGCTTGCGGAACGGGCGGCTTCTTGGCCTGTTCCATAGATTTATTGCGAGAGCAGATTAAAACCGCTGAAGATCAACAGGTATTTCAAACTGCGGTAAGTGGAATCGAGAAGAAACAGCTTCCCCATCTATTGTGTACAACCAATATGATGTTACATGGCATCGAAGTACCTCAGCAAATCAGGCAGGGCAATACTCTGAAGCGCCCGCTTTCCAGTATTGAAACATCAGAAATGGTTGATGTAATTGTCACTAACCCACCTTTTGGCGGTAGTGAAGAAGATGGTATTGAGAAGAACTTCCCATCTGAGCTACAGACAAAAGAAACAGCAGACTTATTTCTTCAATATATTATTGAAATGCTTAAAGATGGGGGTAGGGCGGCAGTGGTTTTGCCCGATGGCACATTGTTTGGTGAAGGCGTTAAAACCAAAATCAAGAAGCTATTGCTAGAGGAATGTAATCTTCACACTTTAGTCCGTCTACCTAACTCAGTATTCGCTCCTTACACCCCTATTAAAACTAATATTCTATTTTTTGAGAAAGGCACGCCAACAAAAAATATTTGGTATTACGAAGTACCTCTACCTGTTGGAGTTAAGGCATTTAATAAAACGAAGCCCATGAAACTAGATGATTTCTCAGTTTGTCTGGATTGGTGGGGAGAAGGTAATTCGATCACTGAAAAAGCAGCAAGAATCGGTCGAAAGGAAACCGAGCAGGCATGGCAGGTGAGTATTGATGAAATTATCGAGCGCAACTACAACCTTGATATTAAAAATCCTCACGTAGAAGAGGTGATAAGCCATGACCCTGAGGAGCTGTTAAGTAACTACGCTAATCAACAGGCTGATATTCAAGACCTTCGTAACCAACTTAAAGCTATCTTAGCTAATGCGCTGGAAGGTAAAGCGTAATGAGCGCAGTCGAAAATATTATTACAGATAATCTGCCTATTTGGTCATCTTCGTTTCAGTCAAAATCTTCATCAGGACGAGGGACTAGCAGTAAGCGAACACTCTATGGAGTTAAAAAGCTACGTGAGCTTATTTTAGATTTAGCGGTTCGTGGGTTATTGGTGCCGCAAGACCCAAAAGATGAGTCGGCGAGTGTACTGTTAGGAAAAATCGCAGCTGAAAAAGAGCAACTTATTAAAGAGGGTAAGATTAAAAAGCAAAAAGAATTGCAGTCTGTAAGCATCGATAAGATTACCTTCCCTGTTCCTCTCAATTGGGAGCCTGAGAGATTTGGTAACGTTTATACGATGGAGTATGGTAACGGGCTAAAGCAATCGGCTCGCTCAAATACTGGAGAGTTTCCTGTTTATGGCTCTAATGGCATCGTTGGTACGCATAAAGACGCGTGTATATCTGAACCTTGTATTGTCATAGGGCGAAAAGGGTCGGCTGGTGCTTTAAATCTTTGTAGAAATCGGGGTTGTTGGGTCACAGACGTAGCGTATAGCATTGTGCCACCTGTATCGCTTAACTTAGATTTTGTATTTATACAGCTTCAAACGTTGGGGTTGGATAAGCTAGGAAAAGGAATCAAACCAGGACTAAATAGAAATGAAGCCTACTCGCTTGAATTATATTTCCCGCCGCTCGCCGAACAACACCGTATCGTAGCTAAAGTGGATGAGCTAATGGCTCTATGCGACACATTAGAGCAGCAGCAAGAAGACAGCATTCAAGCCCACGAAACCCTTGTAGAAGCCCTTTTAGAGGCTCTCACCGATGCGATTGATGCAGATGCCTCTCAAACCGCATGGCAGCGTATCTCAGAGCATTTCGATGTGCTGTTCACCACAGAACATAGTATCGACAAACTCAAAGAAACTATCCTGCAGTTAGCTGTAATGGGTAAGTTAATTCCGCAAGACCCGAAGGATGAGAAAATATCCGCTCAGATAGATAAAGCAGTCCAATACAAATCGGAAATTGCGGAATTAAAGAAGATTCGTGCAGACAAAGAGAAATATCTTGCTTGCGCTAGATTTGTCGAACCCACTAACTGGTGCTGGCTCTGTCTTGGTGATTTCATGCACGTGTTGGGTGGTAAAAGAGTCCCAGCTGGATACAAATTGTTAAACGACAAAACTGATCACGTGTACCTTAGGGTTACAGATATGAAAAATCATTCTATTACTCAAGATGATCTTAAATATATTGAGCCCAAAATATATGAGTCGATAAAGAGGTATGTTATTAGTGCAGATGATATATATATAACTATTGCTGGAACAATTGGATACGTAGGGGCTGTTCCTGATAACTTAGATGGGGCAAACTTAACTGAAAATGCTGCAAAGCTCGTGTTTGGGGAAATGGATAAAAACTTCCTTATTTATGTTTTATCGTCTATTTATGTTCAGCGACAGTTTCAGCATGCCGTAAATCAGATGGCACAACCAAAGCTATCATTAGTGTCGATCAAGGGTACATCCGTCGCCTTGCCGCCCCTTGCGGAACAACACCGTATCGTCGCTAAGGTAGATGAGCTAATGGCTATAAGTGATAAATTAAAAGACTCACTTCAACAGGCACAGCAAACTCAAATTCATCTCACTGATGCGGTAGTGGAAAACGCACTTTAGATAAAATAAAAAAAAGGCAGGGAGCCAAAAATTATGGATTTGAAACTTAATCTTTTTGAAAATGCTATCGACAGTTTGAATGAAGCACTTCAAAAGTATGAAGAAGCGAAGGATGGGAATAAAAATGCTTATAAGTTTTGTGTCCAGCATCTATCTCATTTTCTTGAGCTTTTACTAAAGTTTCAGGCCAGTAGGGCGCATGAGCTTTTGCTTTTTAGAAAACCCTTTCAAAAAATAACTAAAGAATCCAGCACTATTAATATGTGGGAGGCGATTCAGTTTTTAGAAAATGATGGTAAAAAGATATCAACCCAATTTAAAACGGATTTGGAGTGGCTCAAATCGTTACGTAATAAGATTGAGCACTTTGAGTTTGAGGTGAAAATCGAAGAGGTCGATATTATTATTGGCCGACTTCTTCACGCTGCCTTGTTGTTTGGCGAGCAGCACAAACTTGATTTAGAGAATCGGTTAGATAAGGGGTTTCTGGACCTTGCTAAAGGTTACGAAGAGGGTTTATCGGCGGCACTTAAACGTATAGCGGAGCAGCGGGAGCAGGCTTTCAGAAACTTGCGGCCAGACGAGATGCAAGGTGTAAATTTTGGTCCTTATTGGTGTAACGATTGCGATCATAGAACGCTCATTGCGTCTGAATCCTATTATCGATGTGAATTTTGCGGCGGAGAGGAAGGAGATGAAATGATAGTTACTTGCGACTGTTGCGGAGGCGAGGGGGAGTTTGGCGAAATGTCTGGATGGGAACCAGATATCGGTCCCGTCGAAATGCGCTGCCCTATGTGTACTGGGGCATATGCTATGAGTCGCGATAATTCATAGATACTTACGCCTTGACTACGCTTATTGTGAGAGGTGGTATTTCCCTAATCTCAGGCTCTTCCTCGCGCCATCCCGCCCTGCACTTTAAATAGAAAATAATGGCCCTTAGAGAGCCTTTCTCGACCTCAGCCATCAATGCGCTACTGACTTTTACAATAGCTTTGGCCTTGCCTTTGCGTAACGCTGTATCAAATGTCTCATCATCGGTCTTTCTGCGACTGAGGGTAGAGCGAGAGATGCCGAGAGAGTCAGCAATTTGCTGTTCTGTAAGCCCGAGAGCAGCCAGTTCTTCAACTGATTTAAGATCAATTTGTTTAGTATTTGCCATGCTCCCATTTTAACCCACCTCCATATCTCAGTGGTATATAAAGTGGTATATAAAATTATTAAAATCCAGCAGGCATAAAAAAACCCCTGTAAAAACAGAGGTTTAATTAATCGATATGGCGGTGGGATAGGGATTCGAACCCTAGATACGCTATTAACGTATGCCAGTTTTCAAGACTGGTGCATTCAACCGCTCTGCCATCCCACCAAATTGAGGCGCTGATTATACAGCGCCTTTATTCACTGACAAGCACCAATTACGCCTTTGGTGCTTTTTCCGCATTTTCCACATTTGTTGAGGCTGCTGGTGCCTCATTGGGGGCTGATTTGGCTGCTTGTTTCTCAGCAGCACGCTTCTTACGCGGATCATTTGAGGCTCTCGGAGCAGTCGCTTTTACAGGTGCTGAAGCTGATTCACTTGCTTTCACAGGCGCCGGTTTTGCAGCCACGGGTCGCTCGGTACTAACCTCAACCTTACTGACTGGCTTAGGCTTTTTGCGTGGATCATTACTGGCACGAGGTCCCTCACTTTGCTCAGCGGCGGGAGCCGCAATGTCGGCCTTAGTTGCCTTAGGTTTTGCCGCAGCCTTGCGCTTGGGGCGAGCAGGCTTTTTGGCTGGTGCATCATCAGCGACTTCAGGCTGTTGTGTCTGTGGCGACACTTGAGTTGGTTGGGCCACTGGAGCGGCAGCCGCTGTTTCAGCATTTGCCGGTACCTCAGTAACAGTCTCTTTGGCTACCTTGGGTTTTCTAGGTGCTGCTTTACGCTTTGGACGCGCAGGCTTGTCGGCTTTCTCGTCCAGGACAGCATCCTTGGCTGCAGCTGGTGTTGGAGTGGCTACTGGCGCCTCTGACGCTAGTGCTGATGCAGGCGGCACATTCTCAGTAGTTACTGATCCTGCTATTTTAGCTGTCTGATCCAGCATTTCTTGAGACACATCAGAACGCTGACGGCGACGACGTGGACCTCGGCGTTTGTCATCTGGACGACGTTGTAACTGATCTCCCTGAGCCTGGTTAGTATCTGGCTTCTTTTGAGTATCTGCAGTGGTTGTAGCCGCGGCGGTATCATTCTTTACCTGATCTTTATTGCGGATATTATTGGTGCGACGGTTGCTATTACTGCGGCGGTTATCATTGTCGCGGGCTTCGTTCTTTTGGTTGCCGTCCTGCCGCTTATCGTTGCGACCATTATCACTGCGATTACTATCATTGCGAGAGTCGCCATTGCGGTTGTTCGAGCGGCCACGATTATTGGAGCGACTACGGTTATTCTGACCACCACGGCTACGGTTTGGATTATTCCGTGAGCTGCGACCTCTAGGCTTTGGCTTATCTTCTTCCTCTTGTGACGGTGTTTCGCCAAATAGGCTATCCCAAAGACGCTTAACCAGACCTGGTGACTTGACGACCACTGGCTCGGGCTTGGCAACACTAGGTGCAGGTGTTGACGGCACAATCGTTTTCACTGCTGGTTGCGGAAGTGACTGAGCTGCGGCTGACGTATCGGTAACAACCTCAATCTCAGGCTTACTGAGATCGTGGGCTATTTTGTAACTGAAATCTGAGTTGTCTTCATCCTGAGAGCGGATACGTACCACTTCAAAATGAGGTGTTTCCATCTCTGTATTCGGTAGAACCGTTACTTGAATTTTATTGCGAGCTTCTATATCTGAAATTTCTTTACGCTTTTCATTAAGTAAGAATGTTGCAACAGAGACCGGCACAATGGCGCGTATCTCGCGGCTAAATTCTTTCTGCGCTTCTTCTTCAACCAGACGCAGTATAGAAAGTGCAAGGGAGCGTGTGCCACGAATTGTGCCCTGACCTTTGCAGCGTGGGCATACCTTTGACATGGTTTCTTCTAGAGAAGGGCGCAGACGCTGACGTGACATTTCCAGCAGGCCAAAACGAGAGATTCGGCCCACCTGAACTCTGGCGCGATCCACTACCAGTGCATCACGCATCTTGTTTTCAACTTCTTTTTGGTGACGGCTATTCAACATATCAATAAAGTCGATAACGATCAGACCGCCGACATCACGCAAGCGTAATTGGCGAGCAATTTCTTCGGCAGCTTCTTTGTTGGTGTTAAATGCCGTTTCTTCGATATCGCCGCCTTTGGTAGCGCGGGCCGAGTTAATATCAATTGATACCATTGCTTCGGTGATATCGATAACAATTGAACCACCAGATGGCAGGCTGACTTCGCGACAGAAGGCCGTCTCAATTTGGTTTTCGATTTGGTAGCGATTAAACAGAGGAATCTCTTCCTGGTAGAACTTTACCTTGCTGGTAAAGTCTGGCATCACAGTACCAATAAAGGCGGCCGCCAAAGCGTAGGCCTCTTCACCATCGACGATAACTTCACCGACGTCTTGACGCAGGTAATCACGAATAGCGCGCACAATTACATTACTTTCTTGAAATAGGAAGTGGGGTGCTTTAGCGCCATCAGCCTCTTCGGTAATGGTATTCCAAAGTTGCAGCAGATAATCAAGATCCCATTGCAGCTCTTCTGTGGCGCGACCAATACCAGCTGTACGGACAATGGCACCCATGCCATCTGGAATTTCTAAACCGCGCATAGCTTCGCGCAGGTCCGCGCGCTCATCGCCTTCAATGCGACGCGATATACCGCCAGCGCGTGGGTTGTTAGGCATCAATACTAGATAGCGGCCGGCCAAACTCATAAAGGTTGTCAGTGCAGCACCTTTGGAGCCGCGCTCTTCTTTTTCAACCTGGACCAGAACTTCCTGACCCTCTTTGATCGCATCTTGAATTCGTACGCGGCCGCCTTCAGACGAAGCGCCTTTCTTGAAGTACTCGCGAGAAATTTCTTTTAATGGCAGGAAGCCGTGACGCTCGGCACCGTAATCGACAAATGCCGCTTCTAGGCTGGGCTCTACTCGGGTAATTTTACCTTTGTAGATATTGGATTTTTTTTGTTCTCTGGTTCTGTTTTCAATATCCAGATCATATAGCCGTTGGCCATCGACCATTGCAACTCGCACCTCTTCTGTGTGCGATGCGTTGATTAACATACGTTTCATAATTCACCTTTACTCGTTGATTGGAGTGAGCGTCAGTGAGGAGAAAAGAGGTTAGAAGGGGAGGCGTAACAAAAGAAGTACTGGCGCCTATAACCGTTAAAGCACTAGTGCCTGAGGCTCTAGTACTGAATGTCCGGCTGCCTTTAAACTCAGTGTTTTCGGGCAATTAAACGACGGTTCTATAATCGCAATGACATTGTTATTTGAGGATATTTGCCTAGTTTCCCATTATGTTGAGGGGGACGTTCTCTAGGTTTATTCAACTCTACGCTGCTAAGTTCTTTATTTCAGAATTAGGCGCTTATAACAGTATCTATAAATTCTTTTGTCTGTGGCTAACCGCTGTAAATCAACGTTTCGGCAAGGCTGCTATTTCATAAATAGACATCTTGGCTTACGGCAGAGGCTAGCTATAACCTGTTTCTAATCTTGTCTTTCACTGGCTGAGCTCACTCAGCTATTGTTGACCACCTGCTACTTTCGTTTGGCAGGTACTCTGTATCTGTTACCCAAACCACGTCTGGGGTCCGGCTTTACCGAAGGCGTTCTCTGTAAATAATTACAGTGCCTAATGAAGCGGGCGCTGCAATATAACAACAAATGCGGCTGCCGACAATTATTTAGTTGGGTGAATCACTTGCGCATGGTTACAATGCGCGCTTTCAACAACCTCAGTTGCCTACCATTGTCCGAATCAGAGTCTCAATCAGCGTTTGATAAGGTTACCTATGTCGAAATCGGCCCAGAGCATGCTGGCCAGCGTTTGGATAACTTCCTTATTCGACATCTTAAAGGTGTGCCCAAGTCACGCATCTATAACTTGCTTCGCAAAGGTGAGGTGCGTATCAACAAGGGCCGGGTTAAGCCTGATACTCGGGTTAAAGAAGGGGATATGCTGCGCATAGCGCCTATTCGTGTCGCCCAGCGTGGCGATGCGCCGGTGCCCGGTCAGCAGTTGCGGCGCTACCTTGCAGAAAATATTTTATTTGAAGATGAAGGGCTACTTATCATCAATAAGCCCTCTGGATTAGCTGTGCATGGCGGCAGTGGCATCTCTTTAGGAGCTATTGAAGCTTTGCGCGCAGAGCGTCCCGATGCACGCTTTTTAGAGCTGGTTCATCGCCTTGACCGTGAGACCTCAGGTTGTTTGATGCTGGCTAAGAAGCGCTCCGTGCTGTTGGATTTGCAGCAAGCTATGCAGCGCAACCAGGTCGAAAAGCGTTACCAAGCACTGGTAAAGGGTCGATGGCCTAAAGGGAAGTCCACGATCAACGCACCTCTACTTAAAAACCAGCCTGCCTCGGGTGAACGTATTGTGCGGGTAGATGCTGCGGGCAAGGCCTCAGTCACACATTTTAAAATCAGCCAGCGATTTAAAGAGGCTACCTTATTACAGGTAACCTTAGAGACTGGCAGAACTCATCAAATTCGTGTGCATTGCCAGTTTTCTGGGCAACCCATTGCCGGTGATCCCAAATATGGCGATAGTCATTTTAATGAGAGCCTCAAGGATTCAGGTCTTAAGCGTCTATTTTTGCATGCGAGTAATCTTCGATTCCGTCACCCACTGTCTGGCGAATGGGTTGAGGTTGAGGCGCCACTACCCAAAGATCTGCAGCCGGTGCTAAAAAACCTATGAATAAAAAATTACTGATTTTTGATTGGGACGGAACCCTGTCAGATTCTGTTGCTCGTATTTCGAACTGTATTCAGCTTGCGGCCGAGGACCACAGCTTACCCACACCGGACTTTGATGCGGCCAAAGAAATTATCGGCCTTGGCTTGCAGGAGGCAATAGCTCAGCTTTTCCCTCAGGCAAATGCTGAGATGGTCGCTGCTTTTAGCGCCACCTATTCAGCCCATTACCGGGATCAGGATCAGCAGCCCTGTGCATTCTTTCCCGGTGTTCTAGAAACACTTCACGAGCTGCGCGCGCAGAATTATCTGCTGGCTGTGGCTACGGGAAAAAGCCGCACTGGGCTCGACAGGGTGCTACACGCCACTGAACTAGGTGATTTTTTTCATAGTTCGCGCTGTGCTGATGAAACTCACTCAAAGCCTCATCCACTCATGTTGCAAGAGTTGCTTGCCCTGCATAAGGTAATGCCTGAGCAGGCAATTATGGTTGGTGATACCGAGTTTGATATGGAGATGGCCGTCAACGCCAAGATGCCTAGAATTGCTGTGAGCTACGGGGCTCACGAGGCGCACAGGCTCTATGCTTACAGCCCAATCGCCTGTATCGGTAACTTTTCAGATATAATTAATCATTTATAATCAATAGTTTATGAGATTATTATAAGGTAAATTATTCTATACTTTTATAGAGAACTGCGGCAGTATTGAGCAGAGATCAATCAGTGGTAGACCAATTAATGAGGTCGGATCATTACTGCGAACCGCTGAAAATAGGCTGATACCCAAGCCCTCTGCTTTAAAGCTTCCCGCGCAGTCATAGGGCTGTTCGCTGGTTAGATAACGTTCTATCTGGGCGAAAGTCAGTGACCTAAACTCGACTTCAGTGGTGTTAACCAAAGAGTGCTGCTTTAACTGTCCATTTGGCTCTATCTGAATAACCGCTAGGCCACTGTGGAATAATACCTGCTGACCGGATTGCGCCGACAGCTGAGCCACTGCTTGCTCGTGAGTTAAGGGCTTATGTAATAAAGCCCCGTTAACTTCCGCGGTCTGGTCAGCGCCAATCACCACCGCGTTAGGGAATCTGTCAGCCACAGCTCGCGCTTTTTCTAGCGCCAGTCGTTCGGTTAACTGAGGCGCTGACTCGACGGCCAACGCAGACTCATCAATATTTGGGGAGCAACAGCTAAACTCAATGGCCAGACGTTCTAGCAGAGATTTTCTGTAGGTGGAGGATGAAGCTAGGACGAGGTTACTCATGGCGCCGGATATACTCATGTGTCGAGGCTAATTTTCTTTGACAGAACAGAGTGATGACCCTATCATGCGCGCCTAACTGAGTACCACCTGTATTTATGGCACTGCCAACTCAAATTGATCCGCGTAAACTGGCTCTTCAAGGTATTACACTTGAGGGTACGGTGAATGTTGAAGACTTACCCAGATTGGCGTCATCCGTGACGGCAATATGCGGCCCTTTCTGGGCGTCTGTGCAGTTTAAGCTGGATGAATCGCGAGCCAAGGTTGCCACAGGGAATGTAAAGGTACTTGTAGAGACTGTCTGTCAACGCTGTCTCGATCCGCTAGAGATAGAGTTGCAAGCGGATTTTGCAGTTCAGGTGATTTGGTCTGAGGATCATCTTAACCGGGTTGCTACAAACTATGAGCCCTGGCTTGTGGTGGACAAGTTGGCAAGTCTCAGTGAGTTGCTAGAAGACGAGATTTTATTGGCACTGCCCCTAGTCAATTACCACAACGTGGGTGAATGTACTGGGGATACCTTTATGCAAGAGAAAGAGGGTGCCGCTGGTGGTGAGGTTGTCGCTGACAATCCATTTAATGTTTTACTGCAGTTGAAGAAGTAATACGACTGCTACTATTTATTGCTTAGGAGTAACCTATGGCTGTTCAGAAAAGTCGCAAGACTCGATCCAAACGTGGTATGCGCCGTTCACACGATGCACTAACTGCTGCAACACTCTCTGTTGATTCAACAAGCGGTGAAAAGCACCTGCGTCATCACGTGACTGCAGACGGTTTCTACCGTGGCGCTAAAGTCGTTGAGACAAACGCCGAGTAACTGAAAAATCTCTTTGGCAAATTCTCTTAGAATTGCCGTTGACGCTATGGGCGGGGACTTTGGTCCTCGTGTTGTAGTGGCCGCGCTTATAACTTCGCTGCGTAAGCATGATGGTGCCTCTGCGCTAGTCTTCGGTGACCGGCAAATGCTGGCAGCCGAACTCAGCACCTGCACTGACTCTTCTATTCTTCACCGTATCGACATTCGGCACTGTGATTCGGTTATTTGTGACGAAGATAAACCCTCATCTGTACTGCGCCATAAACAAGACTCTTCCATGGGCCTTGCAGTTAAAGCAGTTGCCGATGGTGAAGCACAGGCTTGCATTAGTGCGGGTAATACCGGGGCGCTAATGGCACTGGGTCTAGTTCGCTTAAAAACCCTCCCAGGAATTTCACGACCAGCAATATGTACCACTTATCCCACTTCGCTGGGTCGATCCTATATGCTGGATCTGGGTGCTAATCTGGATTGTTCTCCCCAGCAGCTGCATCAGTTTGCATTGCTCGGCTCGCTGACAGCCCAGGCGCTCGAGGGCATTCCCGAGCCGACTGTACGCTTGGTAAATGTTGGGGAAGAGGCCACTAAGGGAGGCGAAAGCATGGCCCAGACCGCGGCGCTTCTCCGCGCTGATCCACTACTTAATTACAAGGGCTACGTGGAAGGTGACGGCATCTTCGAAGGCAGTACAGACGTGGTTGTCTGCGATGGTTTTACCGGCAATGTTGCCCTTAAAACCAGTGAGGGTTTGGCGACTATGATCAATGGAATGTTTAAAGCACTGCTTGCGAGCAGCTGGATCGCCCGCATTGGAGCAATCTTTATGCGCAGCTTACTAATGGGGCTTAAATCCAGGCTTGATCCAGCTTTTTATAATGGCGCCTATCTGCTTGGCCTCAATGGTGTTGTAGTTAAAAGCCATGGCGGTGCTTCTGAAAAAGCCTTTGGGCATGCGTTGGATGTGGCTTTAGAGGCCGCGAAACATAATCTTCCAGGAGTTTTGTCACCTATACTTCAAGGCAGAATGGACAATGAAATTAAAGAGGACCTATGAACAGTAATTTAGCATTTGTATTCCCCGGCCAAGGATCACAGAAAATTGGCATGCTCGCAGAACTGGCCTCTGCAGACCCCGTTGTTGAGCAAACTTTTGCTGAGGCCTCAGAGGTTCTAGGTTATGACGCATGGAAACTGGTCCAAGAGGGCGAGCAGGATGATATTAACTTAACCGAGCGTACCCAACCGATACTGCTGGCGAGTAGTGTCGCTATTTGGCGCCTGTGGCAGAAAAAAGGTGGCCCAGTGCCCGCTCAGCTTGCAGGGCATAGTCTCGGCGAATGGTCTGCACTGGTCTGCAGTGGTGTGCTTGAATTTGGTGACGCAGTTAACATTGTTCAAGCCCGTGGCGCCTTTATGCAAGAGGCGGTCCCTGTAGGTGTGGGTGCTATGGCCGCTATTCTAGGCATCGCAGATGAGGTTATTCTCGATGCCTGTGCCAGCGCCTGCCAGAACGATGTGGTTGATGCGGTAAACTTTAATGCGCCGGGGCAGGTGGTTATCGCTGGTTCCGCGGCAGCGGTCGATCGCGCTATTGAAATTTGTAAGCAAGCAGGGGCCAAGCGCGCTATGACATTGCCGGTCAGTGCGCCATTCCATACCTCTTTAATGCAGCCCGCTGCTGAACAGCTGGCTGAGTTGGTTAATAGCACTGGCTTTAGTCAGCCACAGATTCCCGTTTTGCATAATGTCCATGCTCAGTCTGAGTCTGATCCAGAGTCGATCAAGCTATTAATGTTAGAGCAAATATACAAGCCAGTAATGTGGGTGGATTGCATTCAGGGCCTGAAGGCCAGTGGTGCGCAGATAATGATCGAGTGCGGCCCCGGCCGGGTATTAAATGGCCTGACCAAGCGTATTGACCGCGATCTCACCTCATTTTCTACAGACGATGTGGCAAGTCTTGAAAACGCGTTGACCTCTATTTAGCAGCGCATAACAAATAATAGGAGAACAGCATGACTGTTGAGCAAAAGGTTGCCCTGGTCACTGGGGCAAGCCGTGGTATTGGCGCTGCTATAGCAGATCATTTAGGTACTGCAGGCAATATTGTTATTGGCACTGCCACGACCGAAGCGGGCGCAGAAAAAATTAGCCAGAGACTAGCTTCAAAGAATATAGTGGGTCGCGGAATTAGGTTAAATGTGACCGATACCGACTCGATTGATACGGTGTTAAAAACCATTATCGAAGAGTTTGGTGCACCTACGATACTGGTCAATAATGCTGGCATCACCAAGGACAATATTCTTATGCGCATGAAAGAAGACGAGTGGATGGATGTGGTTAATACCAATCTGACCTCAGTATTTCGCTTGGCTAAGGCCTGCGTGCGCCCTATGACCAAGGCCCGCTGGGGCCGTATCGTTAATATTAGCTCTGTGGTTGGATCAATGGGTAATGGTGGCCAGAGCAATTACTCGGCGAGTAAGGCAGGTGTTGAAGGCTTTGCCCGCGCTCTAGCCAAAGAGCTTGGTTCGCGCAGCATCACAGTTAACACAGTAGCGCCTGGTTTTATCGATACTGATATGACCAAAGACCTCCCTGATGCCAGTAAAGAAGCTATGCTTACTCAGATTCCGCTGGCTCGTTTGGGAGCACCCGAAGAGATAGCCGCAGTTGTAAGCTTTCTCGTCAGTGACGCCGCTGGTTATATTACAGGCGAAACAATTCATGTAAATGGTGGCATGTATATGACGTAAACCATTGATTTTAATCGTTATTTAAGCTTTTTTTAAATGGGCACTAGCATTTTATAATTTGTAAGGTAAAATGCGCGCCCTAAAACACAGATTATCGTCATCTGACTGTTTTCTAGTCAGATAACACATTTATACCCGACCCCTTTAAAGGAGTAGAAACACGATGAGCAACATCGAAGAACGCGTGATAAAAATGGTTGCAGAGCAACTAGGTGTGAAAGAAGAAGATGTTAAGACTACTTCGTCTTTTGTTGAAGATCTTGGCGCAGACTCGCTAGATACAGTTGAGCTCATCATGGCTTTGGAAGAGGAATTTGACGCTGAAATTCCTGATGAAGACGCAGAGAAAATCGCCACAGTTCAGGATGCTATTAGCTACATCACTGCAAACGGCTGATTTTAGATTGTTAGAAAAACCGCTCCAATTGGGGCGGTTTTTTTATGGGTGAAAGTTTTGTTTAATGGTGCCATGGAAAAACACATTTTTATCAGCAGTATCGATGGATTACTGACCTCTAGCGATTCTCTAACAGACCGAGGTCTGGCCTATGGTCATGGGCTTTTTGAAACTATGCGCCTGCATCTAGGGCAGCTGCCACTGCGCAGCTGGCATCTTGAGCGGCTTATGCGTGATGCAGCCGTTTTGGGTATTCCTGTGTATTTATCTACTGTTGAAGAGTATATCAATGACTTTCAACAGCATCTCAGGCAGCAAAATATTGATCATGGCGTCATTAAGCTCGTTGTTACCGCGGGTACTGGTGGCCGCGGTTACAAAAATCCGGCAACAATTAAGGCCAGAATTATCTGTGTCTACTCTGAACTGCCGCAGTTCGATCAGCAGGGTATTCACCTCTGGCATTGTGGCTATCGACTGCCGACTAACCCTGTGCTGTCGGGCATCAAACATCTCAATCGTCTCGATCAAGTGATGGCGCGCAATGAATGGACTGATGACTCCTATGCCGATGGGTTGATGTTTGATCAAAGTAACCATCTGGTTGAAACCACATCGGCAAATATTTTTCTGCACAGTCCCGAGCAGGGCTGGATTACCCCTGATCTGCACAGTGCAGGGGTATCCGGCGTGATGCGCGCTGTACTTCTAGATGAGCTATTTCCGCGACTGGATATAGCCGTTAGTACTGCTGATATCAGTTCAGAGCAGTTGGTCGACTGCGATCATATGTTTACCTGTAACTCGGTGCGCGGCATCACTCCGGTGCTTGGATTTATCCAGAACCACAATCTTGTGACTTTAACTATCGGTAGCGAAGTAAAAATGCTTCAATCTGCATTGGCCGATAACTATCCCTGCTTTAAATGATTAATCCCACCTTACGACTGATTATTCTCTGCGTACTACTTATAGCTATGCCTGGATTCTGGCTGTTGGGTTTTGCCCATCAGCATCTGGATCGTTCTGTAGTGCTAGGGCAAGAGAGCTCTATGGTCTGGACTATAGACAAAGGGACGAGCCTTAGTCGCGTGACGCGGCAGCTCTATAACAACAAAGTTATCTCTCACCCTCGAGTTCTATCTATTTATGCCAAGTTGGCAAATCGCACCTCTATTCAGGCGGGTAGCTATCGTATTGAAACCAGTGACAGCGCTCGCACGCTGCTTGATAAATTTAATCGCGGTGATGTTATTTTGCATCAAATCACCTTCCCCGAGGGTTGGTCATTTAAGCAGTGGTTAGCCCATTTAGCCAAGGTAGATCAGTTTGCCAAACCTGCCAACGCCGATACAGCTGCAATTTTAGAGGCTACAGGCCTTGAACTTGAGCATCCAGAGGGTTGGTTTTTCCCCGACACTTACACTTACAGTGCCACGGATTCGCTGTCTGATATTCTGCGCCAGGCCCATCGACAGATGCGCCAGATACTAGATAACGCCTGGCAGGGTAGAGATCTCGGACTGCCATATGATTCAGCCTATGAGGCACTGATAATGGCATCGATTATCGAGAAAGAGACCGGTGTGGCCAGTGAACGCCCAGAGATAGCTGGGGTCTTTGTGCGGCGCTTGCAAAAACGTATGCGTCTGCAGACTGATCCTACAGTTATCTATGGTTTGGGTGATGCCTATGCCGGTAATATAAGGCGTAAGCATTTGCGCCAGCGCAATGCCTATAATACCTATATGATCAAAGGCTTGCCGCCGACTCCTATTGCAATGCCCAGCGCTGCAGCTATTGAGGCCGCTGTGCATCCACTGTCCGGCAGCAGCCTCTACTTTGTAGCGCGTGGCGATGGCAGTCATTATTTCTCTGACAGTCTTGAGGAGCATCTGCAAGCGGTCAGGCAGTATCAAATTAAACGACGGGCGAAGAACTATCAGTCTGCACCCTCAAAAAAACAGCGAAGTCAGTAGGACGAATGTCAAATGCGCGGTAAATTTATCACCATTGAAGGCACTGAAGGCGTGGGTAAAACCACCAATATCGAGTTTATTCAGGCCTGGCTCGATGGAAAAAACCTGCCCTTTGTCTGTACTCGTGAGCCCGGTGGAACGCCACTCGCCGAACAAATTCGCGAATTGCTATTAGCGCCGCGGGAAGAAGTTGTTTCTAGTACAGCAGAGCTACTGCTGATGTTTGCCGGCCGAGCTCAGCATTTGCATCAGGTAATCGAACCGGTGCTGGCCGAAGGTGCCTGGATACTGTGCGACCGCTTTACTGACGCTACCTACGCCTATCAGGGTGCCGGACGCAATATGCGCACCGACCTGATTGCCGAATTAGAAAAGCTGGTACAGGGCAGTCTAAGGCCTGATTTAACCTTGATCCTTGATATTCCCGTTGAGCTGGGTCTCAAGCGTGCCAGCGAGCGCAGTGAACCTGATCGGTTTGAGCAGGAACAGGTGGAATTCTTTGATCGCGTGCGTCAGGGCTATCTGGCAATAGCCGCAGATGATCCGAACCGCTGTGTGGTTGTTGACGCATCTCTGCCTCTAGAGGCGGTTCAGCGCCAGATCAGTGTAGCCTTAGAGGCGTTCTGGTTTTCCTCGAAGGAATCTGGCTGATGGCTGAAGCTCAAGCGGTTTCTCTAAGCCTGCCATATCCCTGGCATGGATCATTGTGGGATAGCTTTAATCAAAATATAGAGCAGGGCCGTCTGGCGCATGCTTTGATGCTCAATGGCCCTCAGGGTATAGGTAAGGAGCGCTTGGCAATGGCCTTGGCCCAACGACTGCTCTGTAACGCCGAAATGAGCAAATACGCCTGCGGCTCATGCAAGAGCTGTCAATTAATGATGGCCGGCAACCATCCCGATCTAAGTATTCTAGAGCCTGAAGAAGAGGGCAAAAAAATTCTGATCGAGCCAGTGCGCAAGCTGTGCACGCTGCTGAGTAAAACAGCACAGCAGGGCGGCTGGAAAGTGGCGATAATTATGCCCGCTGAATCAATGAATATCAGCGCCTCCAACGCACTGCTAAAAAGTCTTGAAGAACCTCAGGGTAAAACATTACTTATTCTTGTCTCCCATCGTCCTGGTATGGTGCCGGCGACGATTCGTAGTCGCTGTCAAAAGAGTAATCTCGCGTTGCCAGACAGCCAAATTGCAAGCCAGTGGCTCGCAGAGATCACAGGTAACGCCGAACAGTCCTCAGCCACATTGGCCTTAGCAACTGGCAGGCCCCTATTGGCACTGGAATACATGCAGAGCGATAGCCTTGAGGCGAGACAGGCGTTCGAAGATATAGTGGATAGACTGCGCCTTGGTGATATGTCCGCCCTAGATGCAGCGCAGCAGTGCCACAAACAGAACAGTGACCTGATGCTTGGTTGGTTTATGGACTACCTGCACCGCCTGGCTACTGGCGAGTTACAAAACAACCTTAATCCGAGACTATTTGATTTTTCTGATAAGTTACGCAGCGCCCGAGGCTGGATTTTATCCGGCTCTAACCCTAATCCGCAGTTGCTGTGGGAAGAGTTGTTTATGGATTGGCTGCAGGTATTTCGCCGCAGAGGCTGATTAGTCTGTGCTAGTCTTTAGTCAAGGCGGGGTGTTTTGGGAGTTGAAGTTAGTGTATTCAGGGAAGTAAAAGGATTTAACTATGGCAAACAGTGGGTTTAGTGGTGGCAAAGGCGGTGTTTTAGCCCTTGAAATTAAGGATGAAGCTGAGCTCTATGAGCATTACATGTCGTTTGTGCAGGGCGGTGCTATTTTCGTACCGACCAAAAAAGCCCATGAGTTGGGCGACGACATTTTCTTTTTGCTCAGTATCTACTTGCGCCCTGATCCTATTCCCATGACAGGTCAAGTGGTTTGGGTTATGCATAAAGGTTCTGGCAGCTCCAATAAAGAAGGCGTTGGCGTACAGTTTACTGATGAACAGGCAGAGCTTAAAATACAGATTGAACAGGCGTTAACTGTTATGGTGAGCTCTCATCATCCGACATTAACGATGTAATAAAACCAAAAACAAGAAAAGTCATATTATGCTGGTAGATTCTCACTGCCACCTCGACCATTTAAAATTGGATGATCGAGAGGGTGGCCTCAACGCTGTATTGGCCGATGCTAGGGACAGAGGTATTACACAATTTTTAAGTGTCGCCGTAGATCTGGCAACCTCCGCCTCGCTGGTAGAGATCACCGCTCAGTATGACAACGTTTATTCCTCGGTTGGCGTGCATCCTTTGCAGAAAATTAATCAGCCCGTGCCCGCAGTAGAAAAATTGGTCTCTCTGGCCGAGGCTAAAGACGTTGTGGCTATAGGCGAAACTGGCCTCGACAATTTTTACAGCGCAGAGACACATTCATGGCAGCGTGAAAGCTTTATTAACCACTTATTAGCTGCCCAAAAAACCGCCAAACCTATTATCATTCATACCAGAGATGCGCGGGATGAAACCATTGATTTACTACGCCAGTACCCATTAAGTGCTGGCGGCGTGATGCACTGTTTTACCGAGACATGGGAAATGGCTCAAGCGGCCATAGAGCTTGGTTTCTATATTTCATTTTCCGGCATTGTTACCTTTAATAGTGCAACTGATCTGCGTGAGGTGGCTAAAAAAGTCCCACTGAACCGTATTCTGGTTGAGACCGACTCGCCCTGGTTGGCACCAGTGCCTCATAGAGGTAAGCAGAATGAGCCACAGTATGTGCGCGAGGTAGCCCAGTGCATTGCCGATCTGCGCGATATTAGCCTTGAACATTTAGCCGAAATTACTACGCAAAACTTCCAACGGCTGTTTAAAATACCCGCCCCGACTAATGAGTTAAGATAGACTCTTAACAAGAGAATATACCTATGTCAGAACTACAGACGCCTGAATCGCAGTTTATAATCAGAACCTTTCCTGTTGGCCCTCTGCAATGCAATTGTTCAGTGATCGGCGATAGGCTTTCAGGAAAGGCGCTGGTAATCGATCCAGGTGGTGACGCGGACTATATTCTGGCCCTACTAAAAGAGTTAAAACTTACCGTCGTCGGCATTATTCATACCCATGCTCATCTCGACCATATTCTCGCCTCCGGTGAAATCAAGGCTGCTACAGGCGCGCCAATCTACCTTCATGAAGGCGATAAATTTCTCTGGGACATGGTAGAAGAGCAGTGCGTGCGCTTTGGTGTGCCAAAAGTCAGTCTGCCTGAGCCAGATCATTTTATGCATGACGATCAGGATCTAAACTGCTGTGGTGGTGTGGCTATTCACACACCGGGACATACGCCGGGCTCAATTAGCTTTTGGTTTGAAGAGTATAAAACCCTGATCGCTGGCGATACCCTGTTCCAAGGCAGTATTGGCCGCACCGATCTTCCCGGAGGTAATTTTGATCAGATTATTACCTCGATAAAAGAACGCATTTACAGTCTTGATGATGAGGCTGTCGTGGTCACAGGTCATGGCCCGAACACAAGCATCGGCCATGAAAAAACCAGCAACAGCTTTGTACGAGCTTAAAAAAGGAATCCCAATGGAACAACAACTAGCGACCATGCTGCAACTGCAGGGTGAGATGAATACCAAGGTGCACAGTCAGTGGCAGGAACAGGAGTTTGAATGGTATCGCGCCATTTGGGTTGAGTGCGCAGAGTTACTCGATCATTACGGTTGGAAGTGGTGGAAAAAGCAGACTCCAGATGTAGACCAGATTGCTCTTGAGTTAGTAGATATTTGGCATTTTGGCCTCAGCTTGTTGCTGCTTAAAGGCGATTCTGTTGAGGAGATTACCACTCAGGTGACTAAAGACTTTGCCGACCCGCAGCCCAGCGGTGACTTTGCCGCCGACCTGGAAGACTTTACTGAGCAGACGCTGGCGACCAAAGATTTTGATATTGCCGGTTTTGCGCGCCTGATGCAGGGGATCAACATGGATTTTGAAACGCTTTACATCGGCTATGTGGGTAAGAATGTTCTAAACTTCTTCCGTCAGGATCATGGTTATAAAGACGGCAGTTACGAGAAGCAATGGGGCGGCATTGAAGACAATGAACATCTGGTAGACATTGTAGGGCAACTTGATACCTCATCGGCTACCTTTAAAGATGACCTCTATAGCCGCATGCAAGAGACCTACAAAAGGCTCTGTAGCTAGCACCTCTATAGGCTTGGTCAATAGTATTTATTCGCGGTCTTGGAGATGCATTTTTCTGCGACCGCATTATAATGACCGCCGTTCCGCCCAATCAGATTTATTACCCAATTTTACGGAGATACATTGTGACTTCACCAGTTCGCGTTACCGTTACAGGTGCAGCAGGCCAGATTAGCTATTCACTGCTGTTCCGCATTGCCTCTGGCGAAATGCTAGGCCCTAACCAGCCAGTTATTTTACAGATGCTTGAAATTACACCTGCTCTCGAAGCACTTAAAGGTGTAGCAATGGAATTAGAAGACTGTGCATTCCCGCTGCTTGCTGGCATGGTGTGTACTGACGATGCGGCTGTTGCATTTAAAGATTCCGACTACGCACTGCTTGTTGGCGCTCGTCCAAGGGGGCCAGGCATGGAGCGCAAAGATCTGCTCGAAGCCAATGCAGCAATTTTCTCTGCTCAGGGTAAGGCGCTTAACAACAATGCCTCTAAAGATATCAAGGTATTGGTTGTGGGCAACCCAGCCAATACTAATTCATTGATTGCTCAGCGCAATGCGCCAGACATTAACCCGCGTCAATTTACCGCAATGACTCGCCTTGACCACAATCGTGCTATGAGCCAGATTGCTAATAAGACTGGCACCACGATTAATGATGTTACCCATATGACTATCTGGGGTAACCACTCAGCGACACAGTATCCAGATCTGCACGAAACTAAAATCAATGGCCAGCCTGCTATAAATATGGTCGATCAAGCTTGGTACGAAGCTGAGTTTATCCCTACGGTTCAACAGCGCGGTGCAGCTATTATTGCCGCACGTGGCGCCTCTAGTGCAGCCTCTGCAGCCAATGCAGCTATCGCTCATATGCGTAGCTGGGCGCTCGGTACAGCCGAGGGTGATTGGGTCAGCATGGGCGTTTATAGCGATGGTAGCTATGGCATTGCTGAAGGTTTGATCTACTCCTTTCCCTGCGTTTGTAAAGATGGTGACTGGGAAATTGTTCAGGGGTTAGAGATCAATGATTTCTCCCGTGGCAAGATGTTAGCGACGGAGCAGGAACTGACTGAAGAGCGTGATGCGGTTCAGCACTTGCTGCCTTAATTAGCTTTTATTGCACCAAAAAAGACCGCACAGATTATCTGCGCGGTCTTTTTTTATGGTCCGATAAAATAAACCGCCCCGATAGATAAAACAGCCCAGCTTTTTGTAGCTGTGGCCCGATAAAGTTTGCTAAAGTGCGCTGTGCTTTTAACAAAGCCAGCGTCAGACCAACCCGAAATTTAATAAGGAGTAATAAGTGGCATTTGCTAAAGTTGGAAACAAGGCACCAGCCTTTACACTGCTAAACCAGCGTGGCGAAAAAGTCAGCCTTAAACAGTTTCGAGACAATAAAAATGTTGTGGTGTATTTTTATCCCAAGGCTATGACTCCAGGCTGTACCGTGCAGGCTTGTGGTATCCGTGATACCCGTGCTGATTTTGCGGCACTAGATACAGTGGTTATTGCTATCAGTCCAGACTCTGTGGATCGACTGGTTAAGTTTGAAGACAAGCAAGAGCTTAACTTCACGCTGCTCTCTGATGAAGACCACGCCATTATCGATAAATATGGTGCCTGGGATCTTAAGAAATTTATGGGTCGCGAGTTTATGGGTGTGCTGCGCTCAACCTTTATTATTGATAAAGAAGGCCGCATTGCCCACGTGATGGAAAAGGTTAAAACCAAGACCCATCACCAAGATGTACTTGACTGGGTTAGTGAAAACCTCAGATAAAAGCGCCAATCGAAAAAAATCGAAAAGCCCAACAAATTCAATTTAAACCTCTATAGGAAATTTACCGATGTTTTTTATCTCAAATGCTTTTGCCCAGTCTGCCGGTGCAGGTGAACCAAATCCAATGGTGACACTGTTTATGTTTGCTGGTCTTTTTGTATTTATGTACTTCTTGATCATTCGCCCGCAGCGCAAGCGTCAGAAGGAGCATACAGATTTGATCGGCGCCCTAGGCAAAGGTGACGAAGTAGTTATGACTAGCGGTATGCTGGGTAAGATTACTAAGCTCGAGGGCGACTATGTGGTTTTAGAGGTGACCAATAACTTGGAACTTAAGTTTCAAAAAGCGGCTGTTCACGCCGTACTGCCCAAGGGCACTATCAAAGCTATCTAATTGGATTGCACTCGCGAAGGAGCCAAGGCTCCCTCGCATAGGGCCACTACATGGTTTCTTACCCCGCCAAACTCAATCTTGCTCAGACCCCAACGCCATTACATAGGTTAGAGCGACTCTCGGCCAAAATGAATGGCCCGCGTATCTGGATTAAACGCGACGACCTCACCGGCTGTCTGACCTCAGGCAATAAGGTGCGCAAGCTCGAATTTCTCCTCGCTGAAGCCGTGGCCAAGGGCTGCGATACCCTGATTACCTCCGGTGGCGTCCAGTCCAATCACTGTCGCGCGGTTGCCGTATTAGGTGCACAGTTGGGACTTAAAGTGCATCTGCTGTTGCGCTCTGATATCGAGCCCGCACCAGTGGGTAATCTATTACTGGACCAGCTGGCAGGGGCCACCATTAGTCACTACAGTCAGCGAGAATTTAAACAACTCGATGCTCTATTTACTCATTGGCAAGATCACTACCAGCAGCAGGGTGCGAAGCCCTACTCAATACCCACCGGCGGCAGTAATGGCATCGGCGTATGGGGCTATATTGCTGCGGCAGAGGAGCTAAAAGCTGATTTTGCCCGCGAAAACATTAGTCCCAGTACCCTTGTTCATGCCACCGGTTCTGGCGGCACCCAGGCCGGATTAATGGTTGGCTGCGAGCTTCATAATATGCCGGTTAGGGTCGAGGGATTTGCAGTCTGCGATAACGCCGCCTATTTTGAGCATAAGGTGCGTGATGACCTACGGCAGTGGCAACAGCAATTTGCTCCGCAGATGGATATAGATGGGATGCAAATTAATACCAACGATCATTATGTGGGGCCAGATTATGGGGTTGCCGGACCCGAAGTCTTTGCCACCGTAAAAGAGCTGGCGGCGCTAGAGGGTATAATTTTAGACCCGGTCTACACCGGTAAAGCGTTCCACGGTATGCTTGAAGAAATTCGTCAGGGCCATTACAAATGTGACTCCGATATTGTATTTGTCCACACCGGTGGTCTCTTTGGGTTATTGGCCCAGCAAGACAGACTCAACTATTAGGCATTTATTAAACTATATTATTAACTTATCAGTAGCCGATTCAAGAAAATTAAAAAGAGGCAGTTATGTTCGAGCAAGTGATTGATGCAGTAAATGGTTTTGTCTGGGGCCCAGTAATGCTGGTTTTGATACTGGGAACAGGTATCTACCTAACCCTGGGCCTCAAGGGTATGACTATTAGCCATATTCCCTATGCGTTTCGGCAGCTTATTAAAGGCAGACAGGGTAGTGGTGAAGGGGAAATCTCGCCCTTTAATGCATTGATGACCTCTCTGTCCTCGACGATTGGTATGGGTAATATTGCCGGTGTTGCCACAGCCATAGGTCTGGGTGGTCCGGGCGCGTTGTTCTGGATGTGGTTTGCCGCATTCTTTGGTATGGCGACTAAATATGCCGAAGCAGTGTTAGCCGTTAACTATCGCGAGACCGACGATCTGGGCCGCAAAGTGGGCGGGCCCATGTACTACATCAAAAATGGCTTGGGTAAAAACTATCGATGGCTGGCTGTCGCCTTTGCGCTATTTGGCTCATTGGCCGGTTTCGGTCTCGCCAATACAGTACAATCGAATGCCGTTTCTCAGGTCCTGCAGACCAACTTTGATATCTCCACGGTAATTAGTGGCTTAGTGATGGCCAGCCTAGTGGGTATGGTCTTACTTGGCGGTATCAAGCGCATCGCTGAAGTGGCTGGCAAGCTGGTGCCCTTTATGACGATACTTTATATAGTGGCGACAGTGACTATTCTGATCATCAATTTTGCTGCGATTCCAGCAGCTGTAACCCTGGTGGTAGAAAGTGCTTTCACAGGAATTGCCGCTAGCGGCGGGTTCGCCGGTGCGAGCATTATGCTGGCTATGCGTATGGGTATTGCGCGAGGTATCTTTTCCAATGAGGCCGGCTTGGGCTCAGCGCCAATCGCCCATGCGGCTGCAGAAACTAATAGCCCAGTGCGTCAGGGCACCATTGCTATGCTAGGTACCTTTATTGATACCTTAGTCATCTGTACCATGACTGGACTTGTCCTAATTGTCACAGGGGTCTGGAATGGTGAGCCTCAGGGTGCCGGTATGACGCTCTCAGCCTTTAAAGATGCATTGCCCTATGGTGACCTTATCTTGTCTGTATGCGTGGTCTTATTCGCCTTTACGACCATGCTGGGTTGGAGTTACTACGGTGAGCGCTGTGCCGAGTTTTTACTCGGCAGCAAAGTGATACTGCCATTTCGCATACTTTGGGTTATCGGTATCTTTGTTGGCACACAGATGAGCCTAGAAGTGGTTTGGAAAATGACCGATGCACTCAATGGTTTGATGGCAATTCCCAACTTGATTGCTTTAATATTGCTAGCCCCAGTGGTGTTTAAACTCACTAGAGAGTATTTTTCCGAGGAGGCCGAGCTGTCAGAACAAGCCGGTAAGCTAGATAACTGAATATGCCCAAACCTGAAGCGCCAAAACTGGTTATAGCTCTATCCTCAACGGCTCTATTTGATATGAGCGAGAGTCACAGCATCTATGAGAATCAGGGTGTTGAGGCCTACGCCGAATATCAACGAGCTCATGAAGACGATATTTTAGAACCAGGTGAGGCGTTTCCACTGGCCACTAAGCTTTTGCGGATCAATGAAAAACTAGGTGGTGATCCCAAGGTTGAAATTATTTTACTATCGCGAAATTCCGCTGATACAGGCCTGCGGGTATTTAACTCCATTGCTCATTATGGCCTGAAGATTTCACGGGCGGCATTCTCTGGCGGCAATTCGCCTTATCGCTATGTCTCGGCCTTTGCTTGCCACCTGTTCCTCTCTACTCATGCTGACGATGTCCGCAGTGCACTGGATAGCGGCATGGCGGCTGCAACACTATTGCCCTCACAGAGCGGACCCAAGGATTCAGATGAGCTGCGTTTTGCCTTTGATGGCGACGCTGTGTTGTTCTCTGATGCCTCGGAGCGCATCTTTAAAGAGCGCGGCCTGGATGCCTTTACGGAGAACGAAAAAGCCTCAGCCCAGGTACCCTTAGATCCGGGTCCATTTAAAGATTTCTTACAGGCTCTGCACGCCCTGCAATCAGAGTTTCCTGTAGACCAGTGTCCAATTCGCACAGCATTGGTGACAGCCAGAGCGGCGCCAGCCCATGAACGGGTAGTACGCACGTTGCGAGAGTGGGGCATTCGAATTGATGAGAGTCTATTTCTTGGCGGCCTCAGCAAAGGTGACTTCTTGAATTCATTTGGCGCCGATGTATTCTTCGATGATCAACAGATGCACTGCACCTCGGCCAGTGAATATGTGGCGACAGGCCATGTTCCCCATGGTGTCGCCAATGAGCTGCCCAAGCAGGGCTAGCGGTTACACAAATGGCTAGGTTGCTCAGATCCAACAAATACCAGACTTTATCTGACAAGGAAATCCTCAAGCGCATGGGCGACAATCCTGCGGGGGAAGAGTTACATTTTCTCAATCGAGAAGTTGAAGAGAGAGACCTGCACGAAGAGTTGGCTAGGCAGTCCCAACAACAGCAAAAAAAAGATCGTCACTCCATCTTCTATTATTTATTCTATCTCTTCTTGGCAGCGCTGTTTCTCGGCCGGTTTGGCAATAGTCTATTTTAGTTACGCGCTAAAACGCTGCAAATTTAACGCCCATCGCAAACAGCATCACGGCAATAATTGTTTGCAAGAGCCTGCCAGGAATACGTGCGGCCAATCTGGTACCCACCTGAATAGCGGGTAGCGAACCTACTAGGAGACAGGCCAGCAGCATAAAGTCGACATTACCCAGCAGGATTAAGTGGCCTAATCCTGCAATCAGGGTCAGGGGGACAGCATGAGAGATATCGGTACCGATAATATTTAATGCCGGCATGCGTGGGTAGAGCACCATTAGAATGGCTGCGCAAAAGGCGCCGGCTCCGACTGAAGACAAAGTAACAAATACACCCAGAAACAGACCCGCCAAAAAAATCACCAGGTCCGTATGTTGGCGAAAAAATTGAGCGATAGGCCCTTCGCTATGAGCACTTCTATCGCGCAATCGGCCATTGAATAGAATAACGGTGGCGGTCAGCACTAGCATCACTCCAAGGCTGCGAGTAAGAATACCCTGATACTCTGATGAGTCAGAAAATACCGAACTGAGCAATTGCGCGGTCACAATTGAGGCAGGGATACTGCCGGCGGCTAAAAAGCCCACGGTGCGCCACTCTACAGTCTGCTGCCGAGCATGAGTGACCATGCCTCCAGCTTTAGTAATAGCTGCATAGAGCAAGTCTGTGCCTATAGCCACGTTATAGGGGAAGCCAAATAGAATCAGCAGAGGAGTCATCAGCGAGCCGCCACCTACACCGGTAAGTCCGATGGCCAGCCCTACGCCTGCACCGGCAGCAATATAAAATAAAATATCCATGTTGTTATTGTTAGGGTCCCTCTAGGTGCTAGCCCAATGTGCTGTTCGTATTAAGGCGATCACTCTAGCAACTATCGGGTATGCTAAGAAGGAATAGTTTTGTATATTTTTATAGCTTTATAGTATATTCAACGATCAGAGCTTAGCTCGCCAATCAGAGGGATGCTTATGAAACTCCAACAGTTGCGCTATATCTGGGAAGTTGCCCACCACGACTTAAATGTCTCGGTTACAGCCAAGAGCCTGTATACCTCTCAGCCCGGCATAAGTAAGCAAATTAGATTGCTTGAAGACGAATTGGGCGTAGAGATTTTTTCACGCAGTGGCAAACATCTGACTCGAGTAACGCCCACAGGGCAAGAGATCCTCAAGATTGCCGGAGATATACTGCGCCAAGTCGACAGCATTAAGCAACTCACTCAGGAACACAACAGCCCGAATCACGGCAGTCTGTCTATAGCCACTACCCATACTCAGGCGCGCTACGCGCTGCCGCCTGTTATTGAGGACTTTATTGGCAAGTACCCAGAGGTATCTCTGCATATGCATCAGGGCACACCGGTGCAGATTTCTGAAAAAGCCGCTGATGGCACCGTCGATTTTGCCATAGCAACCGAGGCTCTCGAGTTGTTTAGCGATCTTTTGATGATGCCCTGTTATCGTTGGAATCGCTGTATTTTAGTGCCCAAGGATCATCCTCTGGCACAGCTGGATAGGTTGGCATTGGAAGATGTCGCCGCGTATTCGATTGTGACCTATGTTTTTGGCTTTACCGGACGTTCACGATTGGACGATGCCTTTAGTGAAAAAGGCCTGCAACCCAAGGTGGTATTTACCGCTACTGATGCCGACGTTATAAAAACCTATGTGCGGCTGGGGCTGGGGATTGGGATTGTGGCCCATATGGCCTATAACCCGGAAACAGACTCGGACCTAGTTGCTATCGAAGCAGGGCACCTATTTGCATCAAGCGTCACCAGTATTGGATTCCGCAAGGGCACTTATCTGCGCGGTTATATGTATGATTTTATCGCTGCATTTGCGCCGCATCTGACACGCAATGTGGTGGATGAGGCTATGGCTTTGCCCAATAAAGAAGCGCAGGAAGAGTATTTTGCGGGGATTGAATTGCCGATCTATTGATAGGACAGGCTGTCGTTATATCGAAACCCTGCTTATAAAAAATCCAAGTCTACATCGTTCATAATTTCCTGAATCTCTTCATCTTCCGTGGTCTTCTGGTTTAATACTTCTTTAACAAACTTAAAGTACACGGTGTAAATCTCTGGGGCTTGCCCATCGCGCTCAACGATAAAGAATGGTGCCCGGTCGATGCTGTGTTCTGCCGCTATAAGCATACCCTCTGACTGAGGGTCTGCTTCATAGGCAATAACGGTATGATCAATATGCTCTAGCTGGCCGGCTTCGCGCATCTTGTGCTCAATTTCAGCGCACTTTTTGCAGGGTGAGCCATCAGCGAAGACTTTCTTGACGAGTGTGATTTTCATCTGAGCTATTTGTCAATATTCACAGCGTGCAAACCACATTCTTTCTTGGTGGCTTCTTCCCACCACCAGCGGCCTTCCCGTTCATGCTGACCCGGTCCTGTGGGGCGAGTACAGGGCTCGCAACCAATGCTGATAAAGCCTTCATCATGCAGGGCGTTATAGGGCACATTGTTTTCGCGGATATAATCCCAAACCTGTTTCGAGGTCCAGTTAGCCAATGGGTTGAATTTAGTCAGTTTGTCGTCGGGACGCGCAAAGGCTTTGTCATCTTGAATAACGGGTACCTCAGCTCTGGTGCCTGGGCTCTGGTCGCGGCGCTGACCAGTGATCCAAGCATCGACGGTAAGTAGTTGCTTGCGCAGTGGAGCGATCTTGCGGACGCCACAGCATTCTTTATGGTCATCTTGGTAGAAGCTAAACAGCCCTTTTTCCTTCACCAGAGCTTCAACGCGAGACGCCTCTGGGTAGACCACATCAATGGAGATAGCGTATCTCTCGCGAACTTCTTCCATAAAACGGTAAGTCTGGGCATGCAGGCGGCCAGTATCCAACGAGAAAACCTGAATATCAGGGCGTATTTTGTACGCCATATCAATCAACACTACATCTTCGGCGCCACTAAAAGAGATAGCGATATTATCGTGATTTGCCAGTGCGTAGCGCAGAATATCCTGAGGTGACTGAGTAGACAGCTCACTGTCGATATCGGTGAAACTGATTGAACTTGCTGTGTTGCTCATTAAATTGACCCGCGTTTATTAATAGACCTTTGATGGGTGGCATGGTAACAAATGGCGCCAATTCATTGAACTAACAAGGCGCTATAGCCTTATAACCTTTTGCTTTAACTTATGTTCAATTGCGCACTGGTTTGATTTTGAGTAGAGTGCGGATCAAATAATTTATAAGGAAGATTTGTGGAAATTGCATGCTTGGATTTAGAGGGCGTACTGATCCCTGAGATTTGGATAGCCTTCGCCGAAAAGACTGGTATCGAAGAGCTAAAGAGAACCACCAGAGACGAACCGGACTATGATGTTTTAATGAATTATCGTCTTGACCTACTGCGTCAACACGGGCTCGGGTTAAATGAAATTCAAGAGGTGATTGCCACATTGGCACCTCTCGACGGCGCACTGGATTTTGTCAATTGGCTGCGAGAGAGATTTCAGGTAGTGATTCTGTCAGACACTTTCTATGATTTCGCCAGCCCTTTTATGAAGCAGCTTGGATACCCCACATTACTGTGCCACAGGCTCGAGGCCGATGACAATGGTACATTGGTCAACTATCACCTGCGTCAGGCAAACCCAAAACGCCAAGCAATTGTGGGTTTTAAGAGTATGTATTACAGAACTATTGCGGCAGGAGACTCGTATAACGATACAACCATGCTAGCTGAAGCTGATGCCGGAATTTTATTCCATGCACCTGACAACGTCATTGCTGAGTTTCCACAGTTTCCAGCGGTTCATACATTTGATGACCTAAAACAAGAATTTCTGCGCGCCAGTATCAGGACTCTTGAGTTATAGTATGCCCCTGAAAGTAAACATGGACATTTTATGAGTAGTAAAACATCCAGCGCTGATCGTATTCGTGAAAAGAAAAAGCTTTTTCTAGACCGCGAGCAGAAAATAATTGATGCCGCGCTGGAGCTGTTTCTTAAAGAGAGCATTGATGCTGTCACCGTGTCCAAAATTGCCAGCAAGGCAGGGATTGGTAAGGGTACAGTCTACAAGCACTTTCTGACCAAGAACGAGATTCTGGTTAGAATCATGCTCGACTACGAAAGAAATATTGCCGACTGCCTAGCTGCAGGCATTAGAAAAGCCGAAAAGGGCGATGCCCCTGCCGCAGCACAGTCTTATTTTGAAGCCCGCTTAGCGCGTCCTGATCTGGATAGGTTAGTGCAGCAGCTGGAAGGGCGCCTGGAGTATGCCGAGGATATCGCCGAGCAGCTTGAAGAGCTTCACAGCATCCGCCGCTCAAATGAAGATTCCCTCAGCCATATGCTGACCAAACAAATTGGTGCAGGTGTGTTGGAAGATGTGCCGCCACATTTTCACTACTTGGCCTGTTGGGCTCTGGCACAGGGGGCAGTGGACCTCTGGTATAGCAGGAGCTGGAATTACCGCCACGATACTGCCGACCTAATGGAGTTCATTACCAATATCGGTGTGACTATGGGTAATACTGGCCAGTATCACCCAGTCTCGAAAGACACGACCAAGAAGAAAAAGCCTAAAACCAGCTAATGACTAAATCTCAGTCCTTAGATGATCTCTTCGCTGATCTATTGGCACGCCAAGAAAATGACTCTGCAAAATTACCCCCGGTTCACCTTTGGGATCCGCCAAAAAGTGGTGATATGGATCTGGTTGTCGATCGCGAAGGTCGCTGGATTCACGAGGGTGGTGAAATTAGGCGCGAGCGGCTGGTCAAATTATTTTCTACCATCCTTAAGCGCGAAGGTGGGCATTATTTCCTTGTCACTCCAGTTGAGAAATGGCAGATCAAGGTTGATTTTGCACCCTTCTATATTATTTCGGCAAGCAGGGAAAATCGTGATTCACAGCAGGCGATTAGCCTCACTACTTCAACCGGTGAGACTATTGTCATCAGCGCCGAAAACCCGCTCTGGGTCGATGATTCAAAGGGCCCTGACCATCCGACACCACTGATCACCGTGCGTCACAACTTGCCAGGACTACTGAGCCGGACAGTGTTCTATCAGCTGGTTGAATGGGGTCAGCCATCTCAAGATGGCGGCTTATATATCGAAAGTATGGGTCGGCAGTTTCTACTTGGAATGATGGACTAACTTTTTAATGCAGTATGTTGCCCGAGCTTAGCTTGGCGGAGATATCTCCCAGTCTGTGCCTGAGCTTAGACTGGGAGCGTTTAGGCAGTTACATCGCTGGATAATTTGGCCCGCCAGCTCCCTCAGGGACCACCCAGTTTATATTTTGGCTGGGCTCCTTGATATCACAGGTTTTACAGTGCACACAGTTTTGCGCATTAATCTGAAAGCGCTTGCTGCCGTCATCATTTTCCATCACTTCGTAGACGCCAGCAGGGCAGTAGCGCTGCGCTGGTTCATCATAGAGCTCAAGATTCTTATTGATCGGCATATCCGGATCAGCCAGTACCAGATGACAGGGCTGATCTTCTTCATGGTTGGTGTTAGACATAAACACTGAAGACGCCTTATCAAAGCTCAATTTGCCATCATACTTGGGGTAATCAATCTTTTTGCACTCGCTGGCGGGTAGCAGGGTTTCATGATCGGCGACCTTATCGCTCATGGTCCAGGGCAACATACCATTGAAGATATTGATGTCGATAAAGGCATAGGCAGAACCAATAATATTGCCAAACTTATGCTGCGCCGGGCCAAAATTACGCTGCATATGTAACTCTTTATAGGCCCATGATGCCTTGTAGGCAGCTGCATAGTTATCTAGATCATCATTATTCTGCTCCGCGGCTAACGCTTCAGCCACTGTTTCTGCGGCAATCATGCCGGACTTCATAGCGGTATGGCTGCCTTTAATCTTGGCAAAGTTTAATGTGCCGGCATCATCACCGACCAAAATACCACCAGGAAATGACATCTTAGGCTGTGATTGCAAACCGCCTTTAAGTAGTGCCCGCGCGCCGTAGGTCAAACGTTCGCCGCCCTCTAAATATTTGGCAATCTCAGGGTGGTGTTTATAGCGCTGGAACTCATCGTAGGGACTGACATGGGGATTGGTGTATGAGAGATTGGTAATCAGGCCAACGGCTACCGTATTGTCTTCGAGGTGATAGAGAAACCCGCCGCCCAGCGACTTGCTTTCATCTAGAGGCCAACCGGCGCTGTGAACAACTAAGCCCGGCTGATGTTGCTCTGCTGGGACTTTCCACAACTCTTTGATCCCAATGCCGTAATGCTGGGGGTCTTTTCCTGCATCAAGCGCAAACTTGGCAATAATCTCTTTACCTAGATGGCCGCGGCAACCTTCAGAAAATAAGGTGTACTTGGCACGTAGTTCCATACCTTGCATATAGGCGTCTTTCTGCTCGCCATTATGACCAATACCCATATCACCAGTGGCGATACCCTGTACTTCATTGTTGTCTCCGTAGAGAACTTCAGCAGCTGCGAAGCCGGGGAAAATCTCAACGCCGAGGTTTTCAGCCTGCTCAGCCAGCCAACGGCACAGTTTGCCAAGGCTGATGATGTAGTTACCGTGGTTATGCATGGTTTTAGGCGCAAATAGATTAGGCACCTTGATACGCTTAGTGGGGCCAGTAAAAACGAAGATGTTGTCGTCGCTGACTGGGGTCAGCAGTGGGGCACCCATCTCTTTCCACTCGGGAAAAAGTTCATTTAAAGGGGTGGGTTCAAATACAGCGCCAGATAGAATATGGGCACCCACTTCGGAGCCTTTTTCTACGACACAGACAGAAATATCAGCATTTACCTGCTTTAGACGACATGCCGCTGCTAGACCTGAAGGGCCTGCACCAACGATGACGACATCGTAATCCATAAATTCGCGTTCCAAACTCTTTCTCCAA
>Ga0115564_10000684_pt1 | contig 33523 bp, 41 predicted proteins | sample COGITO_mtgs_1105_7_FD_88680 | JGI IMG/M metagenome (GOLD analysis project Ga0115564, IMG submission 88680) | Pelagic marine microbial communities from North Sea - COGITO_mtgs_110523 | ecosystem: Environmental > Aquatic > Marine > Epipelagic | place: Germany:Helgoland, sampling site Kabeltonne...
ACGAATACTAAAAGATATTTGCAAATATATCTCCGAGGACGTCCCCGGTTCAGCATTGTACTGGAGTGTAGAAAACAACGGCATCGGCGAAGCAGCACTGTTAGTAATACAAGACTACGGCGAGGAAAACATTCCTGGTTACTTTGTAAGTGAACCAATACGTAAAGGTCACGTTAGAAAGTTCCGTAAAGGATTTAACACTACACACGGTTCTAAGATTGGCGCTTGTACACGACTTAAGACTATGCTCGAAAACGGCAAGATGCGAATACACAGTAAAGTATTACTTGGCGAACTAAAAGGCTATGTAGCAAGTGGTAATAGCTTTAAAGCAAAGCCGGGCGAAACTGACGACTTAATTAGTAGTGTACTATTGATTATTCGAATGATGACTGTATTGAAAGATTGGGATCCAAGAATCTATAGTACGTTTACTACGGTCGAGGAAGACGACGACTACGAAACGCCACTCCCTATATTTGTCAGTCGTAGTTATTGATAAATACTACAATACATTGTAGGATATCTAATGTCTAAATATTTTGATAAATTTGAAAAACACATCAACAACGTAACTGCTAAGTTTATTAACGAGCAGACTACTGATATGTATAACGTGCGCACTAATCTAAAATCCTTAACCAAAATCGCTAAAAATAAATCGAAAAAATTTAGCTTTAGTGAATTAAAAAGCATTTGGTTTTCTATTAATACTTTGGGAACCAAGGCTGCTGGGAAGTTAGTGGGTGTAGAAAATTTACCAGTGCTAGCTGATTGGGTTACAGTATCACAAGCTGCACTTATCGACGATTATCGCAGCCCGAGTAAAGCGAACATGAGTAGTGCCGGTGTTGATAATGTAGCTGACTATGTGCAAAAAGTATACGGCGGCGATGGAAACTTTGCTTTTAAAGAAATCAATCGTTACGCAAAAACTATAGTAGATAATATAGGCCAAGGTTTACAAGGAAAACAATTAGGCACAGTTGACACTACAAAAGATGTTGGCATAGGCTTTACTCTGCAACAGCTCGGGGACGCTATTGACATTGCTGACGGTAAAGATATTAGTGTTGTTGATGCGCTTAGCCAAGTAACAGGCAAAGAACTTACTGCCGCAGACGTCGAAACGGCCTTTCAAAAAGTTAGTGAACTAGGTAACCAAATAGATGATGACCTTAAACGCTTAACAGATGCAGCCGAAGAAAAAATAGTAAATATAAAGAAAACGTATAGAGATGCACCAGAGTATACTACTACGTTTAACAAACGTGTATTGAACAGTTTATCAATGTCGGATATATTTAGAACAGACACCGGCTCTAGAACTGTTGCGTATGCAGAATTGAAGAAATGGGCAACTACTGGCAACCCTTCCTGGCAACAGCAATTAGTTAGTTTAATTCCTACTATCGATGCTGTTGCTCCTATTATTAATAGCCTCAAAGGTAAGCAAAAAGATTTTGAGCTAACGCAGGAACAAAGAGCATTGATTCAAGCTGCTAAACAAGAAGCAGCTATACGTGATGCTATACGCCAAAAAGCAAAAGATAAAGTAGCTAGCGATGACGCAGCAAGCCAAGAAACAGATATTAGAAACGCTATACGTCAAGCAGCTCAAGAAGCTGCGGACAGAAAAAGAGCAGGCGAAGAAGAAGCAGCTAATAGAAACTTTATACGAGCCGAAGCAAAGCGCATTGCTACCGAAAACAAACTAGCTGCTGAACAAGAAAAAGCTGTACGTAACGCAATACGTAACGCAGCTAAAAACGTAGGAGCAAGCGCTATAGCAGCAAGAGATCAACACTTGTACGGCGCTGACGACGATACACCATATGACCAAAGATACGACGCAGACACAGATCAAGACTTCTTAGGACCAGATGACGACAAGCCATTTGATCCACGTTATGATGTAGATAAGGATCAAGACTTCTTAGGACCAGATGACGACAAGCCATTTGATCCACGTTATGATGTAGATAAAGATCAAGACTTCTTAGGCGATCCCGAAGTAGGGCCAGAAGGCGGTACAGGCGTTGGACGATCTGACCAACGTGGCGGCTACTTAGAAATGGCTAGACGTGAGTTTGATAAAGCGTTAGCTAACACTAAAGGACCTACAAGAGGCGGCGGCGCACTAGAAACAGCACGTCGTATTTACGATACTGCGATTAAAAATACACCCGGCCCTACAAGAGGCAACTACGGCGCTAGGCTAGAAATGTCTAGGCGTGCGTATTTACAAGCGATTAAAAACACACTAGATACTGGTCGCGGCCCTGGATTTAAAGAAATGGCACGCCGTGCTTTTGACACTGCTCTTAAAAATACACTAGACACTGGTAGAGGCTCCGGCGAGAATGAAGTAGATCGTCGTTACATTGACAGTTACATTGACAATGTAAGAAGTGATATAAACAAGTGGATGGCAACAAACCGAGTACCTAATGACAGCACTGGTGGATTTGTAGGTGCAGCATCTCCCGATGCTGACAATAGTGCTCGAGATCAAGTTGACGCAGCAATAGCAGTTCATAAAGAAATCGTTAATATGTTTGATGCTGAACAAGGCGAAGCTCGTGCTAGTTACATTTTGCGTCTAACCAGAGAGATTGACAACACTGAGAGTGAATTGTTAAATCCAGAAAACAGAGAAAAATATATAAACAATCTTAAAGAAACTTATGTTAAGTACAAAGCACAAGAAGATTTCATTAACAGCCAAAGCGGTAATTCAACTTTATATTATGGATTTAATCCTAGAAATCTAAACTCGATAGCAGTTACCGGCGGCGAACCTGATTTTAATCTTTCTGATAGAATACTTTACTCTCTAAGTCTACTAACACAAGTAGTACCGGATGCTATTCAAAAGCATTCAAAAGAGCAAAGTGTAATTGATGCTAATGAGCCGGTTGATCTTGACGTAGATCAACTAGATCAACAAGCAGCAAACCGCACTGCTAAGTTAGAGCAAGCAGTCCAAGAACTAGATGATCAAGGCGCAGCAAGAGACGCTGCTGGCGAAGAAGAACTAGCTAACCGTGATGAAATAAGAGCCGACGCTCAAGAGACTGCTAAGAGAGAACAAGAGCGTCGCAGAATTATCTCCGGCCAGCTGAAAACATTCAAAGAGATCGAAGCCGAAACCACAAGCAACGAGGCAGCGTTTGACGCAGTAATCGAACCACTTAACGTACTAGTAAGCAATATTGAATCAGACGTAGCTGGAATCGAGATTGACGAGTTAGCTAACATGCAAATAATACTTGACGCTGAATTCAGCGAAAAAGCAAAAATTATTAGTAATGCTATTACCGGCAAGGAAGAGTTTGAAGAACTTGACGAGAGACTATACAAGGTTATTATCGAAAGACAAAAGCAGTTTATTGAAAAAATCAATACAACTTTTGATAGACTCACAGCAGAAGCACAGAGCGAAGACGCTGACATTGATTCAGACTACATATTTGGTGTAGATACTACTAGACTAAGAGCAGATGTTGATGCGTTTTCTACAATAGACAATATGCCGAATAATTTTGTTTCCTCAACAACTAATCGTATTAATCAAATTGATGACTTAGTTGAAAAGATGCAGAAACGTTACAAATTCTACAACGATGAATTTATGGTGTTACACAGGGAAGTTAACGAGGTAATATTGTCTAGTTGGGATGATATTACTAAGTTCGATTACGACGATCTTGTTGATCTAAACGAAGACGTAGAAGATCTGTTTGAACTATCACAAACTACTGATCGTTCTGACAGACAACAACAGATTGTTGACAATAAGTACGATGCTGTTGAAACTAATGTTGGTAAATTAATTAGAAGAAAAGCATATAACTTCGCTGAAAGGTTACAAGACGTTCGTGATGAAATTGTTACAAAAACACGAATAGATGCTATTGATATCATCGAAGGCGATTTGGTTCTTACGCCCGAAGCGTTCGACGAACTGTATAATAGAAGAGATGAAGTTGCCGGACTTGTTGAAGAGTTTGACATACTACAAGAATTGTTAGAAACTGTCGAAGTAGAAGAACCTGGGTACTTTACACAGTTACGAGGGTGGTTTGATACACTTGCAGGATTCTACCAAAAGATTGAAGAGTACGCAACAGACACCGGTGGCCCTAGCAGACGTAAATCACCAAGCGATGCTTATCGATACTACTCACAGACTTTGAACAAAGTGAAAAACCCAGACAGAGCAGGCAGCGCCGGCAGAGACGCTCCGAGTCCAGAAGCACGTGCCGAGCTTAAAGGCAAAGGCGCAGTCCGTTTCTGGGAGGGAAACAGGGACAATGAGGGACTACCGCTAGTAGATAAAGAAGGTAATCAGCTAGGATCGTTCTCAGATAGAAAAGCACAATTCAGGCGTGATATCGCTGCCATGGGCGTTGACGACGATGGCGGAGTAGTTGACAATGGAATTAAAAACGGAATAAGAAAGCTACTAGCATGGCGCCGTGTGTGGCAATTATACACTAATAACTTTGTTGACAATCCTTCCCAAGATAAGTTTCTGAAACACATGTCAGAGCAAATGAAACGTAATAACAAAGGCAACAGTAATTTTTCTAGACAAGAAATACAAGCATTACGCAATAACAAAAGAGCTGTTGAATACTTAGATAAATTAAAGGACCAATACCATGGATAACCTAAACGCAGTAGCAGAACAACTGTTCAACAAACTTAGAGGACAGTTTCCTTCTATTACTATAGGCACCGAAGACGGACAAGTAACTAACGTTCCAGGCGACGCACGCTTTTATGATTTTGAATATTCACGGGGCGGTGAAAGTTTAGGGCAATGTAGCTGTTCGATCGATGATGAAAAAATTACAGTAATGTATAGCGACAATCTAGTAGGCGACAAAGATGATCATGTTAGACAAGACTGGTATAATTTCCTAAAGGATCTACGCCAATTTGCTAGAACTAGAATGCTCGGCTTTGATGTACGTAATATTAACAAGACCAACAACACACGACGTGACTATAAAACTCTAGCGGCAAACAGACTACCTGAGTCAATTGACTTAGAAAAATATATCGAAAATCTATAATTTTTTTATTGACAGACTAAGTAATATTGTGTAGTATATAAACTGTGCTACACACTAAAGGCACACACAAAACATATTAAAAGGCAATTGAAAGGCACTTATTATGACATCTCTAGCAGAAATCCGTGCGAAGCTCGCACAACAAGACAACAACTCCGGCGGCAGCAGAGGCCCGAGTGGTCCAAACCCAATCTATCCATTCTGGAATATTCAAGAAGGACAAAACGCAACGTTCCGTTTCCTTCCTGACAGTGACCCTAATAACACTTTCTTCTGGAAAGAACGTTTGATGATTAAGCTTCCGTTCGCGGGGATTAAAGGGCAAACTGATAGTAAGCCTTTGATTGTACAAGTACCATGTATGGAAATGTATGGCGAATCTTGTCCAGTCCTGTCAGAGGTACGTGGATGGTTTAAAGACGCAAGCCTCGAAGACATGGGTCGTAAGTACTGGAAAAAGAAGTCTTACATTTTCCAAGGATTTGTAACTGACAACCCACTAACTGACGACGAAGCTCCGGAAAATCCAATCCGTCGATTTATCATCGGCCCGCAGATCTTCCAGATTATTAAGCAGGCTCTTATGGATCCTGATATGGAAGAACTACCGACTGATTACACTCAAGGTATTGACTTCCGTCTTAATAAGACTAAGAAAGGCGAGTACGCAGACTACTCAACTTCTACCTGGGCACGTCGTGAACGTCCACTAAGTGATGAGGAAATGCAAGCTGTTAACACCCACGGCTTGTTTAATCTTAATGACTTCTTGCCAGCTAAGCCAGACGAAACTGCGGTAAAGGTTCTTACTGAAATGTTTGAAGCTTCTGTAGACGGCGAAGCATATGATGCGGAAGCGTGGGGAGCTTACTTTAAGGCTCCGGGTGTAGCAACTGGTGATCCAGTAAAATCAGCAGCACCTGCTCCGACACCTGCTCCGACACCTGCTCCTGCTCCGGCAGCAGCACCGGTTACTGAAGCAGCAAGTGATGTACCGTTTGATGTAGACCCTGCTCCAGCAGCAGCGCCTGCTCCAGCAGCTGATGCTTCTGCTAACTCAGCAGACATCTTGGCAATGATCCGTCAACGCCAACAAGGCTAACAAACTATAGTAGAGCCGAGGCGTTCGGCTCTACTTTTCATTACATTAGGAATAACTCATGACGACGAAGGCTTTTGATCCCTCAAAATTTAGAAAAAGTTTAACAAAATCTATTTCAGGTATGAGTTCCGGTTTTAACGATCCTAAAGATTGGATCTCTACTGGTAACTATGCCCTTAACTATCTGCTTAGCGGTGACTTTTACAAAGGCATTCCGCTAGGTAAAGTATCAGTATTCGCTGGCGAATCCGGCGCTGGTAAATCTTATATTGTGTCAGGCAACATTGTAAAGTCTGCGCAAGAAAACGGAATCTTTGTAGTACTAATTGACTCTGAGAACGCACTTGACGAGTCTTGGCTACAAGCGCTTGGTGTTGATACAGGCGATGACAAGATTCTAAAACTTAACATGGCAATGATCGACGACGTTGCTAAAACTATTGCCACCTTTATGGCAGACTATAAAGTAATGCCTGAAGAAGATCGACCAAAGGTACTTTTTGTAGTTGACTCGCTTGGTATGCTTATGTCACCGACTGAACTTAATCAGTTCGAAGCTGGTGATATGAAAGGCGATATGGGCCGTAAAGCAAAAGCACTTAAAGCTCTTGTAACAAACTGTGTTAACATGTTTGGCTCGTACAACGTAGGTATGGTAGTAACTAACCACACTTACGCATCGCAAGATATGTTTGATCCAGACGATAAAATCTCCGGTGGTAGCGGATTTGTATATGCGTCCTCGATGGTCGTTGCTATGAAGAAGCTGAAGCTGAAAGAAGACGCCGACGGTAATAAGACATCGCAAGTACACGGTATTCGAGCTGCTTGTAAAGTTATGAAGACACGTTATGCTAAACCATTCGAAGCAGTCCAGGTTAAGATTCCATACGAGTCTGGCATGGACCCGTACAGTGGTTTGTTTGACATGTTCGAAGCAAAAGGTCTTGTTAAGAAGCAAGGCAATCGTTACTTGTACGTAGACCGTGATGGTAATGAAATCTTAGAATATCGTAAGAATTGGACTGGTGAATTTCTTGATCGTGTAATGTCAGAGTTTCTTTTGAACGAACAGGACAGTATAAATACCGTTGAAGATTTACAAGTCGACGAGGCTATCGAAGCCGAAGTTATTGAAACAGAGTAAGGGGAATATCTGTGGACGAGAATCAAGTTACAGATACTTGGGGTATTTTTAAAGAATACCTTGACAAAAAAAGCATAACCGACGTAGCTGAACGCTACGTCGATTTGCTCGTAGACTATGGTGTTTCTGACGAAACGCTTAAAGACTGCTTAGGCCACGACGACCTTCTAGACGGGGCTATTGAATACTACTTAGATGAAGAAGAAAGCGAAAACGAAGTTAACGAGGATTGGGAATAGATGATTTGGGTAATTGTAGAAGTTTTTACAGGACCAGTTGAATAATGGGATGGTATAGTGAGATATCTCGAGACTTAACTAAGATCCCAGATGCAGTAGCATTCTATAACGACGAGTTAGATAAAGCTAGAGCAGAAGTGAAACTCTATGGTAACATAGAAAAAGCTTCTGCTGCTATGCCTGGTATTGTTGAGTATCGTTTTAATCAGTTACAAGAGCTCGAAGCTATTCTTAATTACTTAAATATAGAACTACGTAAATTACGTAGTAAATTTTTTAAGAAGTACTTAGAAAACTACCAACGAGCGTTAAGTAGTCGCGATGTAGAAAAATACGTCGACGGCGAAGCTGATGTAGTCGACTATGAAAAGCTTGTAAATGAATTTGCGCTTATTCGTAATAACTGGTTAGGCATTCTAAAAGGTCTTGATCAAAAGCAATGGCAAATAACTAACATTGTAAAGTTAAGAGTTGCTGGTATGGAAGACGCAAGTCTATAGTGTATAATAAAGAAATAATTAAACAAAACATTATACACTGGCCCGAGTTAAATATAAATTACTGGGGCATTAATAAATCCGTCATCGAATAATGTACTACAGTTCGATCGTCAGAGACTGTATGAAATATACCAGAATGACTTCCACGCCTTGGGATATGATGTTAAATAGTATATTAAAATATTGATAGGTAAAAATGAAAAGAGTATTTGATTATTGGATGCCCGACACCGACAACCATTTTGAAAGACTAATTACAAAACGTGTTAATAACGGAGGTCCGCCAGAATACCAAGACGACGTAAGAGACGAAGCATATAAGTATGTAACTGACTTTGATGTTGCGGTAGACGCAGGTGCTAATGTAGGACTATGGGCAAAGCCACTAACACAGAAGTTTAATAAAGTAATTGCGTATGAGCCGTTAGAGCAAGTGTATTCTTGCTTAGAAAAAAATGTTGCCGGACTACCAGTTGAAATTCACAAATACGCAGTAGGCAATGATAACACCGTAGTGGAAATGGTGTATGATAGTTCAAACACAGGCGGAAGCTTTGTTAGCGCTGTTGGCTCCGGCAGTATTCAAATCAAACGCATAGACGATTTAGATTTGCCTAAGTTTGGATTATTTAAAATAGACTGCGAGCGACACGAACTTGAAGTTCTCAAAGGTGCAACAGAAACTATTCTAAAATATAAACCTATTATTGTATGCGAGCAGCAGGCAGACACTAACTACTGCGCCGGCGATTATCTAAGATCGTTAGGAGCAACAGAAATTACAAATGTAAGAAAAGATTACATTTTTGGTTGGAACTAATATGGAAAACGTTAACCCATTTAAAATTTTCATTGGCTGGGACAGGCGTGAAGATATTGCTTACCAAGTTGCTAAGAAGAGTATCGAAGATCGTGCTTCGATACCAGTAGAGATTATTCCTCTGAAGCAGCACAAATTAAGAGACACAGGTATATACACTCGTCCTACAGATAAACTAGCAAGTACTGAATTTACTTTTACAAGATATCTAGTACCTTATCTTGCTGACTACGAAGGTTGGGCATTGTTTATTGACTGTGATTTTTTATTCCTAGATGACGTAGCAAAGCTTGTAGAACAGATTGACGATAGCTATGCTATTATGTGTGCGCAGCATCAGTACACTCCTAAGCCAGGTCGAAAGATGGACGGAAAACTCCAAACTATCTACCCAAAGAAAAATTGGTCAAGTATGATGCTGATTAACTGCGAGCATCCGAAAAATATAAATGAACTAACTTTAAATAATGTTAATAATGAAAACCTCAACGGTGCACACTTCCACAGATTTTCTTGGTTGCCAGATAGCAGTATTGGACAAATAAGTCACGAATGGAATTGGTTAGTTGGTTGGTATAATGAGCCAGACGACGGAGCGCCGAAAGCACTCCACTACACAGAAGGTGGGCCGTGGTTTGATAACTACAAGGATTGTGAATACGCAGCTGAATGGAATAGCGTAGCTATTGACTTTTATAAAAGCGAACTTGACCAAAGAAATAGTTCTATACGAGACCTTAGGAATCGTGATGTAACAATATCTGATATTAACTATTCTGATGATATCAAAGCACAAGTGACTGAGTTTACACACAGCTTAGTTGACCCAGAAAATAAATTTTTTAAAAAAAAAGTAAATGAAGATATGAAAAAGAAAAGTAAAGTTGCTGCTATTAACACTAGCGAAATTAACCTAACGCATAAAGGCGAGACGTTAGAATACGACGGTGTGTTATCTTCGCTAGCCTTTGGAAGTAACGGATACATAAGCAGTTGGGAAGACGAAAAAGAATCAGACAACGCACTGATTATTAGAGGTGTAGGTAAAAAATCAAGAGAAGCAATTCAGCATTGCTGGAACACTAATAGAGATTTCTATTACATCGACACTGGGTATTTTGGAAATCCTAAACTAAAAATGTATCATAGATTAACTAAAAATAATTTACAGTTTAGTAGTGAGCTTATTGATAGACCAGATGATAGACTAGTGCGCACTAACACTAAAATTAAAAAGCATAACCCTGGGTCAAAAATTTTAATATGTCCGCCCAGTGATAAAGTTATGATGATTTTTGACATGCCTGATGCAAAAACTTGGACACAACATATTGTAGAAGAAATAAAAAAATATACAGACAGGCCGATCGAAGTGAGACTGAAACCTGAGTCACGGACAGAACGACAAAATTCTAATACAATACAAGATGCGTTAGCTGACGCTCATTGCCTTGTAACTTACAATAGTATAGCAGCAACAGAAGCTTTGATAAACGGAGTGCCTGCTATTGCTTTAGGACCTAATGCTGCTTCTATGTTGTGCCCTAACACTTTAGAAAATATCGATAATATAGAATATCCTGATACATCTTTAATATATTCTTATCTTTCAAACTTAGCATACAATCAGTTTACTGAGCGAGAATTACGTAACGGTACTGCTTGGCGAATAGTCAATGAAAGTAATTAGCTATATTAGCACTATTCCTCCTAAAAACAAAAACGAAGAAAAGTTAAATCTATTAACCAACTTTGCTAACGGAGTAACACGCAACGGCGACAAGGGATTAATCCATCGAGGATTTGAGCCTTTGCCTTGTGATGTAGCAATCATTCAAGGCTGGCAGCATGAGCGAGGTAAAACAGCTTCGCACCTAGCGCTTCGTCAACAGCTTATTGATCGTATTCGTAACAAACATGTAATTACTGCTGACAGTAATTTATTTTTGTATGCCAACGCAACTAACAAGCCACATCACTATCTTCGTTACAGTATAAACGGAATCTTTCCAACTACTGGCAACTACTGCGACGATCGTATTAATCCAAAACGCTGGGAACAAATTAGTCGTGACTGTAATATACAGCTTAGTGATATGAAACACAAAGGCAAACATATTGTACTGTGTTGCCAGCGTGACGGCGGTTGGAGTATGGGCAACAGTTCAGTAATGCAATGGGCAATCAACTGTATTATCGAACTTAGAAAACACACCGATATGAAAATAATTATCAGAGGACATCCCGGTGATAAAAATGCTCCACGTTATTTAAGAGATAGCATGTTTTCTAAATATAAAGATGTAGTCGTAAGTAGATGGGGAATACCGCTCGAACAAGATTTACAAAAAGCATGGGCTGTTGTTAATCATAATAGCAGTAGTGTAGTCGGTCCAATTATAATGGGCTATCACGCATTTGTAACTGACCCACAAAAAAGTCAGTGTGCTGAAGTAGCAAACACTGACTTATCTAAAATACTATCACCTGATGAGTTTAATAGAGAAAAATGGCTCCAGCGCATTAGTATGTTCCATTGGACATTTGCTGAATGACACGACGGTTCGTGTTGGAGGCATATGCGTAGTTACTGCCAGTAACTTTCTTTTCTGTTTACAATTAAATCTTTAGGTAAACTTTTACCTGTTTCTTTTCTATCGCCCTTCATATGATCTATCCATGTACCTAAGACTGTATTAATTAAAGGATGACCGCCGCCTCCGGTTTTTGCTTCTTTTAAATACATTTCAGCACTGTAGTCTAAAACATTTGGATCGTGCTTTTTCATTTTATTTAAAATATCACCAAATACAAAACTGTCATGCCATTCTTCTAATTTAAAAATGCCGTTGTCTGCGTCTTCGTAGACTCTTTCAAATTCTTTAAGAAACTTGATACAGGATTTATCTTTTAGGTTCATACCGTAAAATCCACACTCGGGCCAGGTCTGAGAGCCTTTTCCTCTACCTACATACGTGAGCCACTGGTTGTCTGGCAGTAACTTAGCAAAGTCATCATAACTCCATTCAGTATGAACCAGCGTGTCAGCGTCCATCCATACACACCAGTCTGTTGATTTCTCACAAGCGTCAAGCACAGCATATACTTTGTTCGCAAACCGTACAGCGTCCCATTTAAACTTTTTATGCCAATCTCGTGGACGCCTTGCCTTGATATCTTCCGGCGGCACACCGTTAGCTTTGGGACTGTCCTTCCATTTGTCTTTAAATGCTACAAGTTTAGGTAATTCTTTTTTAGCATCGTAAACTATAACTTGATTAGGATCAGTAATGACAGGATCGCAATCTTCAGCGTAAACCAAAAGCTTAATACGTTTATCGACTTTTTGTTCAAAGCTGGTAATAAAATTTTGACCGTAAAGATCTAACCCAGGCTTATGAAAAGTGGTAAGTACTTGTATATTTTTCATCATACATCTTTCTGTTGTAAGGTATTTAATAATGAAATTCAATCTATGGACAAATCATGGCGCAATGAACAGCGCCCCTGTATTCAAAGCGTTTGAGATGGGCGCAAGAAAACTAGGCCACGACGTAGTACACAATAGCACCGACGGCGTTGACGTTATTTGGAGCGTACTATGGCACGGCCGCATGGCAAAGAATCGAGAGATTTGGGATAAGGCTCGAGCACAAAATAAACCAGTAGTTGTAATTGAAGTAGGCAATATAAAGCGTGGCACTTATTGGAAAGTGGGTGTTAACGGCGTAAACAGAGACGCTTACTTTGCCCCTAACGGTTTTGACGGAGCACGCAAACACCTTCTTGACCTAAGAGCAAAGCCATGGCGTGACAATCAAGACGGCAACATACTATTAGTAACGCAGCACGATAAAAGCGAACAGTGGTGTAACATGCCTTCGCTTTCAACTTGGGTGTATAATACTATTGAAGAAATTAGAGGTTACACTGATAGACAAATTATTGTACGTTCGCATCCACGTTGTCGAATGTCTGGTATTCAATACGAGTTTAAGAACGTTCGAGTACAAGAACCCGCGAAGCTAAAAGGCACATATGACGACTTTGATTTTAACTGTAAGCAAGCATGGGCAGTGGTCAACTGGTCAAGCAACCCTGCTATTGAAGCAGCAATAGAAGGCATACCTGTATTTGTAGGCCCAAGCAGCTTAGCGTATGACGTAGGCAATCACGATTACAGCACTATTGAGAATCCAATAAAGCCTGATAGAACACAATGGCTAAATGACTATGCGCATGTTGAGCATGACATTACAGAAATTCAACAAGGTATTCCAATAATTTACTTGACAAGTCACCTAAAATAATATATTATGATATCATGTATATCGAAGATATTATTCAAGACGCCGCGGCGCACGATCAAGTCTCGCCTAGCGATCGAGAGCTATTTGCTAGTTTTGCTCAGCAGATTCACAGTAAGCGATTAGCACTAACTGATCGCCAATATCATTTAGCTTGCCTTAAACTAGACCTATACAGTGACTTGTTTAAATTTCGTTCAGCGAAAGAGTTTCTGCTAAAGTACCCGCTTAGGACAATTGATCGAGAACGAAGTGTTAAAATTTCCAATAACGACGAGTTAGAAATAAAATATGTATTCAATAAAAAGCTTATTAACTTTATTGAGACTTGTAAAAAATGGCATCAACACGACGACAAAAAACAATCATTACATTACTACGAGTTTACAGATGAAAGTTGCTTTCATATAGTAAACATACTACAGCATCATCAGTTTACAATCGAACCTGATTTACTAGACCGATTTGAACAGCTAAGAGATATGTACAACAATCTAGAATCAGTTGTGCCTGGAATTTATAATAATAAAATTAAAAACATTCCTGAGACTGCTATTGAAAAGATGCACAAACAGTTTGGCGAACCTTGTGATGACAATATGTTTATATACATGGATCGCCGTTATGATTTAGGACTAGTGCATTTCGATCAAGACTATATTGAACACGAAAACAACATAGTCGAAGCTATTGTAAATCGAAAGCTAGGCAACGTTACAGCCGTGGTGAATATCACTACAGAAGAAGCAACTATAGAGCAGTTAGGCGAAGCATTAAATATTTTAAAGAGAGATAAAGTTAGGGTTGCCCATAGCGGTTATTTCATTAGTATAGAGGAAGTCAATCTTGCTATTGATTTTGCACACAACTTATCCAAAACATTTAACGGTAAAGTTAGCGCTCCGGAGCGGTCTGAGATGCCCCAGGTAACTTCAGCAATTAACTCAATAGAACGAACATTTTCTTCTGATGATGCTACTCCTGTTATTGCTATCAATCCAACTACTACTAGTATGTTTAGAAAAATGCCTTTACTAAATCTAGCTATATGCTATAATAATAAAGATAAGCCTTTCTTATACGCAGGAATTAATTAATGAGATCATGTAAACTTATTATTCAAGACGAAGTTAATATTAAGATCGAAGGACTTGATGTTGACATTCGTCGCAAACTAGCAAACGCACTGAAGTTTGAAGATCCAACTGCTCGCTATCGTCCACAATATAAGCTAGGACGCTGGGACGGCAAGGTAGCATTCTTCGGCATTGGCGGAACCGGCTACGTTAATCACCTAGACGTAGTTGTTAAGATACTTGACGATAATAGAATCACAATCAGTGAGATCGACGACCAGCGTGAGGCTATTGACCTTAGCTTTGATGTAATTACAGAAAGCTACTGGGCTGACCAAGATGTACGTTGGCCTAAAGGGCATCCGGCTGAAGGCGAACTAATTATGCTTCGCGACTATCAAGTTGACGCTATTAATAACTTTGCTAACAACCCGCAAAGCCTACAGCAGATTGCTACAGGCGCAGGTAAGACAATTACAACAGCTACACTATCGCACATGGGCGAGAAGTATGGGCGCAGTATTGTAATTGTTCCTAACAAAAGTCTTGTAGTACAGACTGAAGAAGACTACATTAACTGCGGACTCGACGTTGGTGTATACTTTGGTGATAGAAAAGATATGAACAAGACTCACACTATTTGTACTTGGCAGAGTCTAAATACACTTGACAAGAAATACAAGGAAGGTGAGTCAGCACTGTCGCTTGATGAATTCTTAGAAGGCATCACTTGTGTAATTGTTGACGAAGTACACCAAGCCAAAGCACCCGTTCTTAAAGATCTACTTACCCGTAATCTTAGGTTTGCGCCGATACGTTGGGGCCTAACTGGCACTGTACCAAAAGCAGCGCATGAGTTCGAAAGTATTCACGCAAGCATTGGGCCAGTGATTGGTCAAATCTCAGCAAAGGAACTACAAGACAAAGGCGTGCTGTCAGCGTGTCATGTTAATGTAGTACAGCTAGCAGACAACGTTACTTACTCTGACTACCAGAGTGAGTTGAAATATCTAACTACAAACAAAGCTCGTATCGAGTATATCGGCAAACTACTTACGCAGGTTAAAGAATCAGGCAACACACTTATACTTGTTGACAGAATTTCCGCAGGTGAGATGTTACAAGAACTTATTCCCGGTAGTGCGTTTGTTAAGGGCGATGTAAAACTTAAAGATAGAAAGGAAGCATACGATGAAATTAATGAAGGAACTAACCACGTGGTCATCGCGACTTACGGGGTTGCAGCCGTGGGAATTAATATACCTCGCATTTTTAATCTTGTCCTTCTTGAGCCTGGCAAGTCGTTCGTACGTGTAATTCAAAGTATCGGACGTGGTGTTCGTAAGGCTAAGGACAAAGACTTTGTGCAAATTTGGGATATTACCAGCAACTGTAAATTTGCGAAACGGCATCTTACTCAACGTAAGAAATTTTATAAAGAAGCCGAGTATCCATTTACTATAGAAAAATCTGATTGGAAAAACTAATGCAAATTTTAACACTAGACAATACCTGCTTTAATCTAAATACTCTACCTGACGAGCTCGAAGAAGACATTCGATTTAGTATTCTTGATAACTCAAGTCCAGCTGAACCTGACTTTTTCTTTTTGCCACTTATCTTTTTAGAATCGTTTAACTCGCCGGCAATGGAATTAGACATCGGCGGAAATAAAATTGTTATGCCGCTTGATTGGCATGTTCTTGTCGGAGACCCAATGGCCGGCAACGACTTAGAAATCTTGCCCTTGACTAGTATTAACGATCGAGGGTTTGAAGCCTTTGTTTTTAATCCGTTATCGAGTTACACTCATAAATTTATGACAGTGTCGATTACAAACATATATAATGATGTAAAATGGTATTTTCCTAAGACTAAGAACGCACAGCTAATAACAACGCCCATCGAAGCAAAAGATGATCCGTTGTGTGCTTTCTTTATCAAGGACATTAACCGTCAAAGTGAAACATTACAGTTACACAACTTATTGTAAAGGAATATAATATGGGAATTAAGGCAGGAAAGATTTGGGGGAACACTGAGCTAGTACACGCTAACGGCGTACTAGAGTTTCACCGTATTGAATTCAATGCTGGATACAAGTGTTCCGAACATGCACACCAATTTAAATGGAACGGCTTTTTTGTAGAGTCGGGAGAAATGATCGTACGGGTGTGGCAAGATGACGATCAGGAAGGCCTTGTTGACGAAACAATTCTTAAAGCTGGCGACTTTACTCAAGTTAAGCCAGGCAAGATACATCAGTTTGAAGGTTTAAAAGATGGCGTAGCTTTTGAACTATACTGGGCAGAATTTGCCCACGATGATATTGTACGTCGCACTATTGGAACAAAAACATAAAGGATTATAAAATGTTTAATTGGTTACTACGTTTGTTCGGCGCAGGCCGTGCAGAAGTAAAAGAAGCTGCTTCTAAAGTAAAAGCAGCAGCAGTAGACGAAGTTGCTGAGCGTCGCGAAGCAATGGAAACTAAAGCAGCAGCAGTTAAAGCTAAAGCTAAGACTAAAGTAGCAGCAGCAAAAGAAACTGTCACTACAAAAGCCAAAGCAGTAAAGTCAACTGCTGTTGATTTTGCTAGTATGAAAAAAGCAGATCTGTTAGCACATGCTAAAAAGCAGAAGGTCAAGGTTGCTGCTACTGCAACTAAAGCCGCTATTATTGCTGAACTTAACAAAGTAAAATAATATGCCATATCCGCCTGATCAGTCTCTTATTTACGAACGGGCCGACGGCGTAGTATATGCACGCTACCGGGATCCTCCATACAACAGTCGACCACGCTGGATTGTAGGCGGGGATCCCGATGCTGTTGCTCGAGCTAAAGGACAACTTTTATCCTGGAATGACTGGGAAAAGATTAACAAGTTAGCAAAGACACACCCAGCACTTAAACAACAAATGTCTAAACTTTTAGATATATATTTTCTTATTAAGGACGAAAAATGAGTTTACTTAACAAAACATCTACATGGATTGTATTTTATCTATGTGTAAGCTTTGCTAGCGTACTAAATTACAGTTACTGGATGCTCAACGTATGAGAATTATAGCAGGACCTTGTCAGCATGAAAGCTTAGAACACAGCCTAATGATAGCAAAGCATTGTAAAGAAGTTTGCGAAAGTCGCGGCCAAGACATTGAATACATTTTCAAGGCAAGCTTCGACAAAGCAAATCGCACAAGTGCTAATGGCAAACGTGGTGTTGGCTTAGAGCAAACTATGCTCGACTTTGCAGAAATGAAACAGCAAATACCAGGCTTAAGAATTCTTACAGACGTACACGATGTTTCACAAATTAATAAAATTAAAAATATTGTAGACGTGATTCAAATACCTGCTTTCCTTTGTAGACAAACTGATTTAATACAAGCAGCGTGCGAAACTGACTGCGTAGTAAATATCAAGAAAGGCCAATTCTTAGCACCGTGGGATGTCAAAGGCATTCTAAGTAAAACTGAAGGCGCTAAAGAAGTTTGGATAACAGAAAGAGGAACAAGTTTTGGATATAACACTTTGGTTGTTGATTTCACTGGTATACTTTATATGCTTGAGCAGTTCAACGCTCCTGTTGTATTTGATGTTACCCACTCAGTACAGAAGCCAGGCGGTCAAGGTTCTAGCTCAGGCGGTAACCGGGATTATGTTGCTCCACTTGCCCGTGCTGCTAGCGCTATGGGCGTGGACAACTTTTTTCTAGAAGTACACGACGATCCTGACAACGCACCTAGCGACGGTCCTAACATGGTTAAGCTTGAAGACTTTAAACAAGTAATTAGAGAAATTGACTGGCACACTAACGGAGTACACCATGCCGAATAACACTGCTATTTTAATTCCAGCGAGGCTAGCAAGTACTCGCTTTCCTAAAAAGATGCTTGCTGATCTCAACGGCAAGAGTCTTATTCGCACAGTGTACGACAAGTGCGTAGCTACTGGCCTTGATACGTTTGTTCTTACTGACAGTGCTGAGATTAAAAAAGAAATACCAGCTGAGCATGTACGTATTACACCCGATGCTGACAACGGCACTGAACGTTGTGCGCACGGTGTCGAAGCACTATCCGGTAAGGGCTTTTTTAGACGTGCTACTGGAGTGTACAAAAGCTACATTAATGTTCAAGGCGACATGCCTGACATTACGCAAGATATAATCCTTTCTATTAAGCAAGGATTAGATAACGGTCACGACGTAGTTACAGCATACACTGACATGGCTCCTGAGCTACGCACAGATCCTAACTCAGTTAAGATGATTCACAACGGCACACATGCTCACTGGTTCTGTAGAGCAAGCTTAGAGTACGGCGATCATCACCTCGGTGTGTATGGCTACAATTGGAAGACATTAGTTAGCTATAAGTCTATGCCTCAGTCCCAAGAAGAAAAAATAGAGAAATTAGAACAGTTGCGTTTTCTACAGAATGGTGTTAATATAAACATACGAAAGGTTGACTTCGACGGCATGGAGATCAACACACCAGAGGACTTAGAAAAGTGGCGAACAAAGAATTAGATCTATTTAAAGAATTAATCCCAGCTATTGATATGGGAATCAAAGAACTGTATGACGCTGCTGGCGAGGATGGTAAGAAAGATATCAAAGGTGACTTGTGGAATCTTAATCGTTACATTAGCAGCGTTAGAGGCAATAGAGACAAGCAAGAACTAGCAGTATTTAAAATTAACGAATACTACAACAAGAACTGGGCAGAGCTAGGCGCTAAGCATCCTAAGCTACAATGGCAAATACTTTGCGTTGCTGGCAAAACAGGTAAGAAAGAATTCCATCCTTGGATCGGACTAAAGAAGAAAAAAGGCACAGACTCAAAAGCAATTAACTTCCTTGCGAAGCTGTACCCTAATATGAAAATGGATGAGGTAGAAATACTTGCTGGAACGTATACAACAAAAGAACTCAAGCAACTGGCTGAGGAACATGGCCTTGACCCAAAAGCCATCAAGTAAGACGCACGCCTGCGAATATTGCAGCAAGAGCTTCAGTAGAGAGAAGACGCTGTTTGCTCATATGTGCGAGCCTAAGCGACGCTGGTTACAAAAAGATGAAAAGCCTGTAGTGCTCGGTATGTGGGCATTTAACAGATTTTATAAACTTAGCGCAGGCAGTAAAAAAGATAAAACATACAGCGACTTTTGCAAGTCTAACTTTTATAATGCGTTTGTGAAATTCGGAAGCTATCTAAATAATGTACAACCGCTCTACATGGAAAAATATATAGACCATGTAGTAACAAGTCAAGTGAGATTAGATCATTGGTGTCGTGATGATTTGTACGAAGCGTATGTACAAGACTTAATTCTCAAAGAAGACGTAGCAACAGCACTCGAACGATCTATTCAAACCATGACTGAATGGAGTACTGAAAATCAACCGTCGCCGTGGAATCATTATTTTAAATATGTAAATCCAAATAGAGCAGTATGGCATATTAAAGACGGTAAAGTATCGCCGTGGTTGATTTTAAACTGCAACACAGGCAAGGAAATGTTGTCTAAGTTTTCAGACGAACAACTTGAAATGATTACAACTATTATTAATCCAAAGCATTGGTCTATACAATTTAGAAGAAAACCAGCCGATGTTGAATTAGCAAAACAAGTAGCAAAAGAAAGTAAACTATGAATCTGTTATATTACCCAAACAAGTTTCTAGATAAAAAACTAGATGCTGTTGAGATTGAAAACATGGATTTTGATCCAAACGAACTTAAAGCAGAAATGTCTGACATCATGCTTAGCAATCAAGGCATTGGCTTGAGCGCAAGTCAAGTAGGACTTAACAAGCAGCTATTCATTATGGGCAACACTCGTGATGATATTGTAATGGTTATTAATCCTCGAGTACTTGAACACACCGAGCGCACTACGCTTGATCACGAAGGCTGCTTGAGCTTCCCTAATTTGTTTATGACTGTAACTCGCCCGGCTGAGATCCTTGTTGAATACTACGACGAAAATCTTGAGCTCGTCACACAACCAGTTAGCGAATACAGCGCACGTTTGTTCTTGCATGAATTTGATCACTTAAACGGTATTACGTTTAAAGATCGAGTTACTAGAATGAAGTACGACTTGGCAAAAAAGAAAGCTGACAAACTTACTAAAAAGTTAAACCGTGTTTGATATTGACATTGACTTTGCTGACCGTTCTGTAATACTTGAAAAATTACAGCACAGGGTTGCTATGCTGTCGCAAGACAAAAAGCATAACACTGGGATCTATCCAACTGAGATCCCACACAACCCTGTGACCGGCAATGCTACTATTGATTACAAAGAAGCCGATGATCGCGGCTACTTTAAACTTGACTTTCTAAACGTTAGCATCTATAAAGATGTTCGCGATAATGATCATCTAGATCAACTTGTTAATACTGAACCTTTGTGGGACTTGTTAGCTGCGCCTGAGTTTAGCGATCAAGTATTCCATCTTAATGGACACAACGACATCCTGCGCAAACTACAGCCAAAGACCCTTGAACAGTTAGCAGCTACACTAGCAATAATACGCCCTGCTAAGCGACACTTAGTTGATTCTGATTGGGATACTATTTTAAAAGAAGTATGGGTTAAGCCCACAGGCAACGAATACTTTTTTAAGAGAAGCCATTCGTTCTCATACGCTATGGCTGTTATGGTACATATGAATTTGCTATGTGAGAAAATTTCCCACGGTTACGATTAGTTTTTTGGCTTACGAACTAACTGAACGCTTTTTCTTTTAATTCTTTTTACTGTAAGGTCTTGTAAGTTTACGCAAGGACCAAATGATATTTTTACATCCTTGGTATTCATCGACTGCATACAATACGACAACGGTTGAATCTCGCTACGGATGAATATATTAATAGGTATTAGTCTATTAGACTCCCACCACCATGCGTGACCTAATTCTAAAAATCGCATCTTCTCATCGTCTGTTCGAAGGTCTGTAAACACATACATGTTGGTAACTAGCGAGTCTTGGTTGGCAATGATACCAACATACTCGTTACCGCCGTATGTGACTACGCTTATAAATGGAAACTCTTTTTCAATATTTTTTAATAACATAAATTCTATAAATACTTACATGCAAAACACGCCAGTATATTTAGTAAATCAAAGAACTGACATTATATCTAATGAGTCTGGATTTGTGACGGAGTTTAGAAAAGTGTACGAAAAACAATTAAAAGTATATAAAGGCATTGATAACACCCTGCAGTTTAGGCTTCTAAACTCAGATCAAAAGCCGCAAGACGTTAGTGGCCTTACGCCGTACTTTGTAGCATACGATGAAAATAGAGCTACAGTGATCGAGCGCATTGGCGTTAACGGACAGCAGGCACCTTGTGATAGTAGCACTAGTACTGCTATCAAAAACAAAGGCTTGTTCGAAGTAGTGCTATCTGCGCAGGATTTACAAAACTTAGATTGCCAGTTCCTATCTTACAGCATTTACTTTAAGAACGCACAAAACGAAACTGTGCTAACATATGTTGACGCACACTTCGGCGGCACAAATGTAATTAAACTGTTAGATACAATTTATCCTGATCCACGCCCTACAACTGAAGTAACGCAGTTTACTGAACAGCTTATATTTGGTGATAGTACTGAATCATGGTATAGTGAATCAGCATACGCAAAACCTGAAACTAACAATAATGAAGCGCTACATACTGCTGCGTTTTACACACAGGGCTATGCTAGTGATATTATTATCCAAGCAACACTTGAAAATCAAGTAACCGACACAACTGAGTGGACTGATGTTAAGATTATCTCGTTCGATGGTTCCACAACACCAGTACACACAAACTTCTACGGCGTATATACTTACATACGATTTGTTGCTAAAGCAGACCCAGAAGACATTACAAAGATACTAGTGAGAAACTGATGTTAATTAGAGAATTATTTGAACGTACTATTCCGCCCCAAGATCAAATCGCAGCACCCGAAGCTTGGCTAAAGTTAACTAGCGAAGCTAGAGAATATTTTGCTCAAATAGGATATCCAGACTGGGACGATCGAATAGATCTTGCCGATGCACAAAATGCCCTAGACCAAGGCAACAAGGAACAAGCCGACGACGACACTATGTACAGTATTATATCCTTAGTTCGATACTTAAGAAAAAAGTAGCCAACTCAACAATATTTAACTTGACTATCAACACATTTCTGCTATAATTAGAGTATGAATGTAGTCCAAGATGTCATTACTCAATACTTGCCGTCAAAACAAAAGACCACGCCATCTGGGTGGACTTCGTTCAATGCTCCGTGTTGTCATCATAACGGTCATGCTACTGACAAAAGGCAACGTGGAGGAATTATCAAAGGGTCGGACGGCGGCGTATCATATCACTGTTTTAATTGTGGATATAAAACTGGGTGGCAACCCGGCAGGAATCTTTCGTATAAGCTAAGGCGCTTTCTTCAATGGCTTAATGTTGACGATGACATTATTAACAAACTTGCCCTTGAAGTAATGCGTGAAAACGAAGGCGTGGAAGTAAAGCAACTTAATGTTAACCTCCCTAGCTTTACAGCAGTTCAGTTGCCACCCAACTCTTTAAAAGTACAAAATGTTACAGATTATAATAACAAATATTATGTATCTATTCTTGAGTACATGCAGCAACGACACCTAAACACAGACGATCATGATTTTTATTGGTCGAGTGATTTAGGATATCGAGATAGACTTGTTATCCCATTTTATTATAAAAATGAATTAGTGGGATGGACAGGCCGAACTATCTCGCCTAATCAAAAGGTAAAGTATCTTTCCGAACAACAGCCCGGCTACTGTTTTAATCTTGACGCACAAACAGACAACAAATTGTTTGCTATCGTGTGCGAGGGAGTAGTTGACGCCATTCATGTTGATGGCGTTGCGCTTATGGGCAGTGAAGTAAGCGACCAACAGGCAATGATGATTAATCAACTTAATAAACAAATCATTGTAGTTCCTGATCGAGATAAGAAAGGTCGTGAACTTATTCCTTATGCTATTGAGCAAGGTTGGAGTGTTAGTATGCCCAACTGGAGTAAAGATATTAAAGACATTTCAGATGCGGTTGACAAATACGGAAAAGTGTATACACTATATAGTATTGTAACACAAGCAGAGTCGTATGCTGTTAAAATTAAATTACAGGAGAAGAAATGGTTTGGTTAATTAATGTGTTATCATGGCCAATTAGAAAAATTAAACAAGAGATTAAATTTCGTAAGCGATTAAAAGAGCTTCGAGATCAGGATCCTTTTGTGTACGAAGATAGATAGGAAAGAAATATATGGAAACAACTCAGAACAACGACTACGGATATGATATACAAAAGGTATATCTAGAAATGCTTATGACAGACGCAGAGTCGTTTGTTAGATGTCAAAGTGTTTTTAATCCTGAGGCATTCGATCGCAAGCTACAGTCAGCAGCACAGTTCTTAAATGACTATGTCATTGAGCACAATGCGCTGCCTACGTTTCAGATGGTTAATGCAAGTACGCAAAGTAACTTGACCGACCCGGGAGCTCTGCGTGAAGAACACTATGATTGGTTGTTAGCTGAGTTTGAAGTTTTCAGTAGACACAAGGCACTTGAAGCAGCAATTCTTAAAAGTGCCGATCTACTTGAGAAAGGCGAGTATGGCCCTGTTGAGGATCTAGTAAAGAAAGCAGTACAGATTGGTCTACAAAAAGATCTAGGTACTGACTACTTCGCAGATCCCAAAGCACGACTCGAAGCAATTAAAGATAAGAACGGACAAGTAAGCACAGGTTGGTCTAGCCTCGACACTAAACTGTACGGTGGCTTTAACCGAGGTGAGCTAAACATCTTCGCAGGCGGCTCTGGTTCTGGTAAGAGTTTGTTTATGGCAAATCTCGGAGTGAACTGGTGTCTCAAAGGCATGAACGTTCTGTATCTTACTTTCGAGCTGTCGGAGAACTTGGTTAGTATGCGTGTAGACTCTATGACTACAGGCGTGCCTAGCAAGAACGTTTTCAAAGACATTGATGACGTCGAGATGAAAGTTAGAATGATCGGCAAAAAAGCCGGTGCGTTCCAGGTCAAGTATATGCCAAGTGGTAAAACTGCTAATGATCTACGAAGCTATATTAAAGAGTTTGAAATTAAAACAGGTAACAAGATTGATGTAGTGCTGGTTGACTATCTTGATCTTATGATGCCAATGAGTGTTAAGGTTTCGCCGAGTGATATGTTTATTAAGGACAAATACGTATCGGAAGAACTGCGTAACTTGGCAATGGATCTAAACTGTGTATTTGTTACAGCGTCGCAGTTGAACAGAGGCGCAGTAGAAGAAGTAGAGTTTGATCACTCGCACATCTCCGGTGGCTTGAGTAAGATTAACACAGCAGACAACGTGATTGGTATTTTTACAAGTCGTGCTATGCGTGAACACGGACGCTATCAGATTCAGTTAATGAAGACACGTTCGTCTAACGGGGTTGGATCAAAAGTTGATCTTGGGTTTGATGTTGACACACTGCGCATTGTTGATATTGACGAGAACGACGAGTATGACTCCGGCAAAGCTACAACATCTAGTGTTGTAGATAAAATTAGACGTGGTAACGCAAGCAACGAAACTACCTCGTCTAATCCAACAGACGGAGTTTCGGCTCCTAAAATTAAAACAGAGACAGACAGCACGCAACTAAGATCTTTCCTAAACAATCTAGGTTCTGACGAGTGATAAATAATTTATCACTAAGGAATCAAAATGTTTTTACGTCAGTTAATAGAACAGTCAGAAGGGTCTGAGTTTGATAAAAAACTTATAGATCTTTTTGGCGACGAGCAGGCAGCTAATCGTGCTATTGCTATGCTGCTATTTTCTGTTAGTCCGAATCTTATGTACAATAAGTTTACAGCAACTGACGATCATAAGTCAGACATGATATCAGCATTTGCTCGCTATCCTAGAGTATCTAATTTATCAATGTTACTTAAACTGCTAAACTCCCATTTAGCTAACGACTCGCAAAATTTACTAGTAAAAGAATACTATAATTTTTCAAAACAAGAAATTGCCGACGGCATGAAGCAAATTAAAGACGATCGCAACAAAGGCGTAAGCGGAGTCGATCGTCTTTATAATTCTGATAGCTATGTAACACCGGCAGATAATCAAGTGCCGCTGACACCAACAAAGCCAGTAGACAAGCCAACTAGTGGCAGTTCTGGTTATTCTCATCGTAATGTTCCGTCTTTGGCAAAACGTGAGTTAGTAAAGCCGTATAAAGAATATTCAGACAAGCCAATTGACCGGAGTGACTGGGATCCGTTTGATGTACCTCATTACGACATGATTCCAAAGTATCCCGAGGGGGCAAACGTATCTGGTGTTTACGGTAACATCTCAGACGGCGACACACTATACAAAGCTTACGTAAAGTATGTTGTTGGTATTGCGCTAGGCAGAAACCTTTCTGATCGCTTAGCAGTTTTTAATAACGACGCACGGGGTGAAAGCTTTCTACAAGCATCTATTGACAAAGATCCTTTTTATCCCGGCGACGTGGACATCAACCAAGCTATCAACATGTGGAACGATCAGACATCGTACGCAAAAGGACAACAAAAAGGCAACATGGTTGCTGTGGGCGACGACTACGAATACTATCAATCTAAACTTCACCAGTTAACTGACATACCTAGATATATGTGGATCACGCCTGAGCTAGCAGACATAGTGCGCAAGAACTATAAAGCAGATCAAGACGATGCTCGTGCAGGTGCTCTAGATGTAGGTCTTTCTAGCACAGGTCCTCAACGTCGTACAGTAAACACTAGCACGCAGCAACATTGGGTTGAATATGATCTAGAAGTGTTTGCTGCTAATCTAGACACGCTGAATAAACTAGGCGGTAGTGATAAACTAAACACTATTAAAGATCCTATGCTACAGCTAGCAATGATGGGCGATCCGAGACAAAAGAAGATTGCAAAATACGGTAGATGGGATCAAGTAAGATTTGAAGTAACTCCTACAGGTTACCTCGGAGTATATAAAAATAGCGTCGGTACTGGCGACAGCAAATCTGGTGATAGCACAGCAGTAACACTAATGGATCGAGCGCTTGGCTTAGATCAAACTGCTATATCTAAAACACTAGCACACGAAATGCGACACAGAGCATTTCAAATGATTATGGCTATTCCAGAGCTACGTGACGCAATGCCAGATGACCTGCGCAAAGGCGGAGTATGGTGGAATAGCTGGGGAGGTCTATGGGATAAGTCAGACAAAGGTGCAACTGCTGAGCACGCTATGATTTACACAATGGACTGGGGAACACAGGTTCCGAACCGTCGAATGTCATTCTTTGATAACGACCTGTTCAATACACAAGATTATCCACTTAGCTACTGGCGTGACCTTTACTACAAAACAAGCAAGGTAGTCGGCGACTTCCTAAAGAAAGTTGGCGCAAAAGAAATTACGCCAGCTAACTTAGATGTAATAGATCCTGACAACCCAGAGCGCAACGAACAACGTGACAATGCAAACGCAACTCTATTACAGCTAACACCCGGCCTAGCCGAAATGTATCGTTATATTATCGAAACAGGACAACTGCCTGCGCTGGAAGCTGTTGAAGATGTTTATAACTTTTTTGATAAGCTTGCTACTATACAAGGTGAGATGGCACTAAAAATACAGTATAGAAAACAGCTAGTAGGACGCATATCTCATCTGCTAGGCGATCTTAAATACGGTGATTTTGCCAGGGCGCACAAAATGGGTATTCCTCGGGCTAAAGAAACTTTAAAACAGTTTCAGAAAAAATCAGTAGAAGAACTAGCTAGGGAAGAAAGATTTGGATTATTAAACCCTGTTAGGACTGTAGCTGAGATGATCGATAGGTATGTAAAAATAGTTGATGACATTGAAGCTGGACTAAATCAGTTCCAAGATGTTACTATACTTCGACCGAGCGTATTCCGATCTAAACTCAGCAAAGGTGAAATTAAGCCTGTGTCGTTTGGAGAAATCAAAAAGTTATTGCCGTACACGCTAGGTGATCTGCCAGACTACAACAGCGGTTTTACTGCGACAGACGACGCACCGTTAGACCAAATACCGTATGTTCCAGAGTAAAAAATTCATAATAGTATCATTATACTACGCAGCTATATAGGAAAAATTTTACACACGCCAGGTCGTGCGGTATAAAACAACACGTTAAAATACCCCGTAAGACGTGGTTGTATTTTTTAGACTATTTTAACGTCGTCGAAGCTGCTAATGATCAGCGCAGCAATGCTAGCGTCACGCTCGGATTCAAACAGTATTTGATTATATGCTATTGCTTCGCTCTCAATGTTGTGATTGACAAACAAGTAGTCTACTAGACTCTGAATACGTATGCCGAAGCTGTACTCTGCAAATAAGTCAACAATAGGATGCGGATCGATCATTGTTATAATTAAAGCAGTCATACAAGTAGTTATTCAAAAAAATAGGGGGTGCCCTAAGACAACCCCCTAAGTTTCGCCCTCTCCCGGTGTTTCTTATTCTGCTTCGAGCCTTGCTCGTAATGCTTCCATTCTTTGCGTTAGTTCTTCTTCGTCTACAGGCTGGTAATTGCCTGTCCGAACAAAATCTTTTAGTGCGTTTATTTGTTCACCAGTAAGATCTGCTAACCATGCTGCTTGATTACCAAAGCCTTCTTTAATGTACGCACGCATACGCTTTACGCTCTCACGGTCATTATCTGTAGGCTCTTGGATAGCAATCACTACATCACTAGCTGTCATGCCAGTTGTTACTCCAAACACTGATGCCGGAACAAACACAAACGCTACACGAAAAGCCTTTTGCATAACCGTTTCAAGAGCATTCAACGGCTTGCCAGTAAATACACTTAATTCATGCGGCTGATAGTTTGCCTTGTAGTAGTCGCCCATATCGCCTGGTTCTTTTGTCAGCGCAGCTTTGCCCTTCTTACTTGGTTTAATGTTAGGATCTATAGGTTCAGCTTGAGGTTTTTCAAGACGTGGCATGTTGTCTAGGTCTAGGATGTCATCCTTTCTCCGACTGGATTGAGGTTTTTCAAGTTGTGGCATGTATTCCATGTCTCTGCGAAACTGCTTTAGCTCATCAGCCTTACGTGCTTTGGCTTTTTGCTTGGCTCCTCTGCCTAGCAGTCTAGCTGCTAGTGCCAACGGATTTTCATCTAGCTGTACGTCTTCTTCAACATCGTCACGTTGCTCTAGTGCTGCTGCAGCAACAAAACCCATCAAGCCGGCAGCCGCAGCAATAGCAACAGTGTTGCGGACAACAACACTCACAGCTTCTACGTCAGTGGCATTAGCTGCTTTTTGAGCAGCCGCTTTGATTTCTCCAGCGTCTTTAACTGCTTCACGCCACACACGACGATTCATTGATTTAGCGTCTTCAACTTGTGCTTTGATACGTGTCATACGCTTGGCAAGCATACGCACTTGGTTAATACTAATACCTGTGCTCTTGAGTGCATCACGCACCATGTCTTCTGGTAGTTGATCAATAGCACGCAGTAGGCCTTCAGCTTGATCAAGCTGAGTAAGTATCTGTCGACGATCTTTTAGATTTTTCACTGCTTTGAGCACAGTAATGCGCTGTGCAATCTCAGCGTCAATGCCGGGCGGCAATTCTGTAGCAGGTGTTAGCGCACGGCTGCTTGGAATAATGTCGTCCTCTGGATCTGGCATAATTCTAGCTGTTTTTTTGCTGCCCTGTCCAAGACTTGCTGCTGCTCGCATAGCAGTACTCAGTGGGTTTTCATTTAGTTGACTTTCTACCAACTGAATGTGTTTTTTGAGATCGTCACTCATTATATACTCCTTATTGAGTATTTATAAGAAGTTCAGACGTTTTACAGTGATAGATGAGGCAACAGCAGTTGACTACCCCACACGTAGACAACAAAGATCACTGTTAGCCCGGTCAACACTGCAATGATAGCACGGTGCACAAAGCTACGCATAGCTACATGCCATCTTTAGAATTGTAGCTGTGCGGATCAGCTGACCCTGACAGATCCTGCCTTAGTGGTGCTACTATATAACGAAGCTGTATTTCCACACCTTGTACCTGTCTTTCAACTTGTGACACTCTATTTTGCAGTAGAATTTGATTGCTTTGAACCCCGTCAACAGTGTCAACCACATCTGTGATAGCAGATTGATTGTCACGAATATCACGCTCGTCATTGACCAACCGTTCAACCGACACTCTCTCAGTCAACGCTGCCACGTCCCGCTCAATAGTACTCACAGTTTGACTCTGCTGAGCAAAGAACCATATTGCTGCTGAGCTCTGCATGATAATAGCAACTACAAGCGCAATAGGTAATCTTAGTTTCGAAACATCCATTTGAGAGCCCTCCAGTTAACAAATAGCACTTGTATTTAACCGAATCCACGGGGTTAGCTTGCGTTCAAAATATTTTTTGCCAGGGTTAGCTCGCGGCGTTGATAATTTTTATCCCCGTTAACCAGCAGCTATATAATACTGTTATGAAAAGTCAAACTACACAATTTCTCGAATGGGCACAGATGCTAACTGGCTGTTCAGCTGCACTGATTGTAAGCTTGAACTTGGGCAACACTTGGGTATTCTGGGCTATGGTGCTGTTTGTGATCAAAGACTCAATGATGGGTGTGTTTGCTACACTAAACAGTTACCCTGGCATCATAACAAGCTCAGTGATATATGTGATCATTGATCTAATTGGAGTATGGCGTTGGCTACCAGTATAGTACACTATACTAAAACTGTGCGTTCAGTATGGCTTGACAACCTAGCAAACACCTACTTGCCGCTAGAACCAGATGACGACTGTGCTGACAGTATGATTGACCTTATACCCGCTACAACACAAGGTGGTAAACAGGTAGCTGAGTATTTGGCATGGCTGCGAGAGAACGGTGAATACACAGTCACGAGCACTGAGTACACTCGTGTATACATTACTGAACAACAGATGACTTACGTACTGATGCGTTGGAACGGTATACGATACGCTACTGACAAATGGAAGACTGTATAACACTGTATTAAGTGCTAGGAGTTTTCTGGCTTCGCCCGAAATTCCCCTTACGCACTTATACGCCAGCGCAAGCGCTAGGCGTCTATTTCTTGAAGCCGGGAGAGCTACTACTATGTAGAGCGCTCTACACCCGAAATGGGTCTTACAGGGTAAAAAAATTTGCTGCGCAAAAAATTCTAGGGTAGTACTTATAGATTCGGGGTGGTGATTTTGTATCGGTGTATTTTAAATAAGCTTGTAATAGAGTTTTAGAGTTTTAAAAATTTTAAAGTTTTAGAGAAAAAGGCTTGTAGCTGTAGTATATAAAATTTTATGTATATTATATACGCCCCCGCCCCCTGGTACACTATGCCCCGCCCCGAGAGAAAAATATTTTCAGCAAGCTAATTTTTTTTTAAAAAAGATTGATTTTTTCTCTTGACTTCTCAGCTCACACGTACTATATTATATACATAACAACACAGCAGAGAGCACGCACACTATGAGAACTATTGCAGCTACTACTAAAACAGCCCGCAACTATGTACGTAACACCCTTGCTACCAGCGACGTACGAGTAAGCGGCTCGTGGACTGACAACAACAGCATGCCTGGGCATCGCAACGTTACGTTCCGTGTTGAGTATGACAAGCAGAGTGACATGAATGATGCGTTCAAACATATCGCAATGGGTCTTGCGTTTGAACGCATCCCTGTAAAGTATCGGGCTATCGGCTCCCGCGGCAATGCTGCTTACTTGCGCCTCAATCGTGTGCCCTTCGAGGGCTAAGCTACAGTAGGCAAGGGGGAGTAAACAGCACTCCCCCTTCAGCACGCTTAACGTTTATCTAAAAGTTTAAACGATAGTTGTTGACTCTTGTATCAATAGAGTTTATATTAATAAACATAACAGCAAAGAGAGCACACACCATGTCCGAGTTAATGTCCGAGTTTATTGTTGGTTTTCTTTTGGTTGCGTGGGTAGCATACGGTGTATACACCTTAGCCCGGCGCATAATTGATCCTGTGTATGCGGCTCGTAAGGATCGTGAGCATGTGAAGCGTCAACGTGACACTATTCGAAATGCTGATTACGAGCGGGCAAGGGATTATCGTCGTAAGTAAGTTGTGAACAAAGGGTGCTTCGGTGCCCTTTAGCACGCTTAACGTTTATCTAAAAGTTTATACGATAGTTGTTGACTCTTGTATCAATAGAGTCTATATTAATAAACATAACAGCAAAGAGAGTAGCACCTATGAACAACGACATGACGCAAGCACAAGTAGAAGCAATCCTCAACGAAGCTCATCAAGCAGCGGAACATGAGGTCAACGCCCTGCACGAAAAACACGGTGACTGTTGGGGAGCTTGCGGATTCTCCTGGGTACACATCAGCGGAGTAAAAGGCAACTCCAAGTTGGGCCGTAAGCTCAAGGCTGCTGAAGTACGCCAAGACTACACTCGCACATTCCAAGTATGGAACCCGGGCGGCTACGGTGGACAGAACATTGAGATTAAAGAAGCAGGCGCACAAGCATATGCCAAAGTGCTCAAGAGCTACGGCTTTACTGCTTACGCTGGCTCACGTATGGATTAACGATTGCTGTGTTGGGGAGTTGCTTAGGCGCTCCCCTTCAGCAAGCTTAAATCTTTTTTAAAAAAGATGATATTAATGGTTGACTTCTGAGCTCACACGCACTATATTATATATATAACAACGCAAAGAGGCACATGATGACTGTAATGACTCCCCAGGACTACTACGCAGATTTTATGGCTATCCGCGGTATGCGCTCTCCTACTGCCAAGCGAGTTCGTATGTTGACTGAACTGCTCAGCGGCTACAAGGACAACTGGATTGTCACAGGTGTAACCAAAGAAGCGCTCAGAGTGTTTGAACAGAACGACTTCCGCAAAGTATCACGTATGGGCATCAACCGCAGTCACCTTGTAGATCGTCACAAGACCTACACTGCTATGATCGAAGGTCCAGAGATGGGTGCAGAGGAATGGTGGCAGTTCTACCGTGACAACGACAAGACTGTTCTTGCTACCAGCTCCGAGAACATGACCAATAACTTCAGTCACGCCTACACTGTAGACACTGAACTGGGTCTGTTCCGTACACGAGGATTTGCTTGGACGCACAACAAGGCAGAAGCCGAGTTCCTTGAACAGATGTACAACGCCTTCATGCTCATCGAGTAGGCGTTAAACAAGCTTAAATCTTTTTTCAAAAAAGATCACTTTTTCGGTTGACTTCTGATCCAAGACACACTATATTAAGTATATAACAACAGCAAGGAATACACGATGTCTTTGGAAAACTTTTTCTTCGCAGTAGCAGGTACAGCGTTTATGGGTATTGTTGTAGTAGCGTTCTTTACCATTCTGTAACCAGACACTTCTCTCTCCCAAAACTAAGGACCTCCGGGTCCTTTCTTTTTCAGCACGCTTAATCTTTCATCTAAAAGTTTATACGATAGTTGTTGACAATCGCATGTAAGGTGCTATTGTAAAAATATAAACAGCAAAGGAGCACAAGATGAAAACCTTCGTATACGTAGTAACTATCGCTTCCACCGAATGGTCCGACATCGCCCGTGTTTTCACTAACGAAGCAGACGCAGACGCTTTCATCCAATACTGTAAGGAAGTAGACCCAAACCCTAAATGGGAATACGAAAAGCATCACAAAGAGATCGACGGAGATCCACAAGATACATTTATCTAACAAATAGGGGGAGCTAACCACTCCCCCTTCAGCAAGCTTAACTTTTTTTGATTTTTCGGTTGACAAACCTAGTGCGACGCACTATATTAAGTACATAACAACACAGCAAAACGGAGCACAAAATGCTTGTTACACGTACGCACCCGTTTACGGGCAAAGTTATTACTCGCAAAGTTAGCTGCACGCAAGCGCAATACGATTTATGGCAATCGGGTGTGCTAATACAAGATGCTATGCCCGGCGTGTCTATACACGATCGCGAGTTTATGCTTAGAGGGATCGACGACTGGGACCAAGTGCTAGACGACTACGAGATTAACGCAGCAACACGACAAGGCTAATCTGCTATGGGGCTAGTAATGCGCTAGCCCCTTCAGCAAGCTTAATCTTTTCGGTTGACATTTGGTTCAAGACCTACTATATATAATACATAACA
>Ga0115564_10000685_pt1 | contig 33499 bp, 26 predicted proteins | sample COGITO_mtgs_1105_7_FD_88680 | JGI IMG/M metagenome (GOLD analysis project Ga0115564, IMG submission 88680) | Pelagic marine microbial communities from North Sea - COGITO_mtgs_110523 | ecosystem: Environmental > Aquatic > Marine > Epipelagic | place: Germany:Helgoland, sampling site Kabeltonne...
CCCATGGCGGCACTGGTTGCGGTAATGATTGTGGTCGCGTATGCAACATTTGACTGGCACAGTATGAGAACAATTTTGGCGATGCCCAAGAGTGAAACGACCGTGATGCTTTCTACTGTTTTGGCAACGCTGATTACCCACAATCTTGCAATCGGTGTAGGAGCCGGAGTTGTCACGGCCACTGTCCTATTCGCTAGGCGTGTCGCCCACCTCGTTTCCATGGATCGAATACTTGAAATTGATCCGGAAACAAACGCTGAAGCGGTACGTTATCAAGTCCACGGCGAAATGTTCTTCGCGTCAAGTAATGATTTGGTGTACCTATTCGATTACACAGAAGACCCAGACTTGGTAATTATCGATCTCACTCAAGCCCACGTGTGGGACGCGTCAACTGTTGCAACCCTTGACGCGGTCGTGAGTAAATATGAACGCCGTCATAAGAAAGTCGTGATCGTGGGATTCAACGAGAAAAGCGCGGAATTCCATGATCGGCTGACGGGAACACTTAATATCGGCCACTAGAACCAGCCTGAACCGATTGCAGATTGAGCAGACAGAAACGCTTAATCATAAGAGTTTGTAATGTCTGTCCGGGGCGTTAATACCTGACCAACGAAGAGCTCTTTCTGCGACGTCAGGGTAGGGGGCGGGGTGCTGTTGGGCCAGAAGCGGTTGGGGTTAGTTTCCTTAGTTGAGCGATTTACCTATCGCTACAACTGCTGTCGAAGGTGTGTGTCTGAGAAAAATTATAATGGCGATCACGAAGGTCACACCTTCTGCTATAGCGAGTGCGGCGACGAAACGATAGTCACTTAACAAAATATATAGCAGGAACAAAAATCCACCCGGAAGGACCAAACTACTGCTTAGCGCGACCATACCTGATTGAAACGGCAGATGTATGGCGGTGAGATAACCCGAGATCAACATGTTGGCGCCAGCGAAAAGAAACACCGGCCAAACGTACGCCATTAGCTCCGTTGCCATTGCCACCATTTTTCCACCACTCTGCTCATCCACGAATAGTAAAATGAGCGACTCACTCAATGTGAGCAGTGCAGTGATAAAAAACCCACTCACAAACAAGATGAGCCAGGACGCTGTTTTTAAGAAGTCCTCCATGCGTTTTGTCTGCCTGGCTCCAAAATTTTGTGACAACATGACCTGAATGGTGTCGGAGATAGAAAAGAAGACCATAAAACCCAGAAGTAGCAAATAGTTTACTACTGTAATGGCAGCAACCCCGTCGATGCCGCCACGCTGAATCATCATCCAGTTAAAGATGAAGGCGATAATTCCGCCAGAGATTTCATTAATGAATTCTGAGATCCCGTTATAGGCAGCCTGAAAAATTTCTTTCCAATTTTTTTGCCCGAAATTGAATTTCAATCTTCGTTTTGACCAGAAAAAGTAATACAGCATCACTAGTAAAGGTATGCATTGTGAAATGCCAGTCGCGAATGCTGCGCCAGTTAAACCCCATTCGCATACTACAATGAACAAGTAATCTAGCATGACGTTGATTAATGCACCGACAGCTAACGATGTGGCTGCTAAGTTAGGAAGGCCGTCCAAACGAATAAAAAAGTACAGGGCTACCATCGCAAAATGAGCGAAAAAAAACGGCATGATAATTCGATAATATTCGCCCATCATGGGAAAAAGTTCTTGCGAAGCTCCTACCCCTGCGAAAATTTGGTCTTCAAAAACCAGGCCCAGGGAAATGACTATAAACCCATAAATGGCTAGCGAAATGAGTGTCTTGCTGAAAATTGCTGACGCAGCTTCTACATCACCTTCGCCCAGATATTTACCGCCCCGCACAGAGCCGCCAATAGACAACATCATGCCAACACCAAATAGGATCGTCATAATGGGGATGATGAGATTGAGGGCAGCAAGCGCTGTGACGCCAACGTAGTTACCAATGAAAAAGCCATCGACTAAAGAGGCAGAGGTCAGAGCGATTAAGCCCACCAAAGACGGGACTAGGTATTTAAAAAATGTAAGAACAATAGGGCCTTCGACTGCATCAGTAGAGGCTTGTTGATCCTGGGCGCTTTGCGTACTTATGGGGTACTTCTTTCTTTGGGATAAAATAATAACAGTTGCGCTGATGGACCAAGAAATATCTGCACCTATTTATGAGTAACCGGGGGTGCTGCTCAGGCCATTTCACAATATGGCCTTGATGTGTCCCACAACAAGTACAGCGGGAGTTGAGTTACACACCGCGTTGTGTGACGCAGCGGTGTCTGAATTGGCTTAGCAAAAAACTAGGGCCGGTGCGTTAATCGCACCGGCCCTCAATAATCAAAGAGCGCTATCTTTTAAGTAGTACCGGACTTTTAGTGCGCACCTTGCGATTAGCAGGTACAGCAGAGCAGGTTCCATCAAGTTGGCACATTTGCTTGTATCGCTTTGCTACTGTGAATTTCTTCTTCCGAGTTTCGGAGTAGACAATCTGATTGACTCCATCACTTGTGCGGAACTTACAAGTGACTTTGCGTTTGGCTTCTTTGCAACCCTTGTAGGTGGTTCCCACAATCCATTTCCGCAAGGTATTCATTGCGATAGCGCCGGGCGCCCCATCTTTGTATTGAATCCCCCAAAGGTCGTTATAAGGACCCCACTGGTAAATGTAGACGCGAGAAACACCTAAGCGAACTGCATCAAGGTAGGTCACTGCGGTCCAGCTTGCAGCTTTGGTCCCTTTAATGTCCTGCTCTGGGAAGTCCGGTCCGGGCCCGCCTAGACCGTAGTTGTTCTCGGTATCCCACAGGGGCAAGTTAGGAGCTTTAGCCGCCTTGAGTAAATCAATCCACGTGTTAGCGAGTTTACGTCGGTCATTAGTGGTACCCAAAGAGTTCGGGTAGGTGTGGGCTGACCAGACATCGACCGGCCAGTTACGAGCCTTGAGTTCCTGGAGAAATTTTGGATAGAACCTCTGGAGTGCTCCATTTAGTCGGAGCCCGGTACTTGGTGCAACGATCGTTGCACTTGGATCGATGCTTTTAATGATGTCGTGTGCACGCTTGGTCAGTTCAGCCATTTGAGCGGGCGTTCCGGTGTAGAAGGTTTTGAGATTGGCTTCATTCCAAGGTTGGTAGTTCGTGATCTTTCCTTTGTATCGGGTTGCCACGGCACGAACCCAGTCATCCCAGTCGGCCATGTTTGCCGGTACCCCGGATGCGTTAGGCGCCGGTAAGGAGATTGGGTTGCGCTGGTTGGTTGCCCACGTAGGGGTTCCAGAAAGAACCATCAGGAAGTCAGTCACACCATTCTGATTTGCATTCGATACTGCTTTGTCAAGGTTGGTCCAGTCAAAGACACCCTTTGAGGTTTCAATATTGGTCCAGGAAGTTGCGTTGTCCCACAGCCGAAGCGACCCGAAATTGATGGTGGGCCAGACGCCACGTTCGGCGCCGTTCACGTGTAATCCGAAGAGCGAGTCTTGGATAACGGTCCCTTTGAGGTTCTTCGATGGATCCTTGATCCGCGCGGCTTGGGCAGGAGTAGCAACGGGGATGACAAGGGCCACTGCAACCAGGGAGGCGAGTAAGTTTCGAGTAGGTTTTCTCATCCCGTTATTGTGTCATGGGGAGGGAAAAGGGATCTGACAGGTGTTCGTTATTCCAGCCTGCTCAGCGCCACTACGGTCACATCGTCGCTGTTCCATCGTGGGGAAATCTCACGCACGTGAGCAACGAGTCGCTCTACGATTTCGGCCGGGTTTTGTCGAACTGGACCATCCAGGCCCCTAAGAATCTGAATGATCGCTTGGGTTTCCTCGGCGGCACTGGTGGCGGCTTGACCCTCGAGGAATCCGTCGGTCACGCCGAGAATCAAATCCCCAGGGGCGAACGGATGTGTTCGGACTTCCCAATCACCTCCTAGTGATGAAATCAAAGGTCCGGTTGCGTCAAGACTGAATAGGTCCTTGTCACGGGTAATCCCAATTCCGGGTGGGTGGCCCGCATTGAGCCATTCCAATTCATTAATTGCGACGTCAACCGCAATCAGAAGCACGGTGACAAATAGCTCATCATGTTTAGTCGATTCAGCCGCGAGCTCGACAGCGTCGGTGAGTGTGAGCCCTTTCGCCAGTGCGGTACGAATAATCGCTCTCACTCGCAGCGCGACCACATTTGCTGAAGGTCCGTGACCAGCGACATCAGCGATCATTAAAACGACGCGAGTGTTACTTATTGGAATGTAGTCCCAGTAGTCACCTGCAAGTACACCCTCCGCAGTGGCCGCCAATCCGGCGATTGCAATTCCTGGACAGTGCAATGAACTGTTGACTCGCATCTCAGCTCTGATTGCGGCAACCAGAGGAGCATCTTGAGTGAGTCCCTTGCGCGCCGCTGATGCTTCATCAATTTCGCTGACAAGTTGACGGCGGAGTGACTCCGAATCTTTTGCCAGAGAGAAAAATTCGGGCGGCCCCAACGGTTCAATCGGATGCGTGTGCATTGGATCGCGCGTTGAGAGTTGCAGATCCTTTCGGATATCCATGAGGGGAAAAATTACCCAACGCTGAAAGTAAATGAAGTAGCCAATAAATCCGGCAACGAGTAGTAGTCCGCCCAAGATAAGAAGTGTGCCGAGTGTTCGGGCACTGCTAGCGACGGAATCACTAGCCTCCTGGCGCTGAATTTCGATCTCGTCCTGTAACGCAACTGTGGCAGAAATCATTGCATCGTATGTGGTCAATGCTTTTTCCTTGTTGGTGAGGCGACTTGCTTTCGGCTGCTTACCATCAGCCATTGCCACCAATGTTGGTTCAGCGTCTTCACTGATCCAGGCTCTTTGGGCCGAGGCTGATTTCTCCACGAGAGCGACCAGAGCCGGGTCTTCTTCTCCAAAAGTATCTAGCAAATTCGTAATCATGACATTCGTGGTCGAAATAGCACTTTGGTGGCTAGCGAGTGCAGCTTCATCACCGGTGAGAACGTAGTCTGCTAGGTCACCCGAGGCAGCAGCTTGGGCCAGCAGGAGAGAATCTGTCATTTGAGTCGCGGGGGTGAGAAGGCCATTAATTTTCGACTGTGAGCTTGAGACAGAGATAAAGGTGCTGATCGCAAAAATGAAGCCGAGGAGTATCACTCCAAGCCCGCCAGCGGAGGCAAAGAGGGCTCGTCTGCGCAAAGTCACACTATTAGGTTACTAAATCCATTACTCGATTGGCGAGGACTTAGCAGGAGTGAACCAAAGTCGAGGGCGGCATGCTGTTGAAGGATTAGCCGATACCCCCTAAATTGGCCTCGTGAGTAATACCGGTCCTCGGCTGCGCCCCGACCTGGATGCGTTGCCCTCGTACAAAGCAGGTCAGCGTCCGCGTCCGCGAACTGATATCACCACTTACAAGATCTCCAGTAACGAGAGCCACCACACACCGTTGGAGAGTGTGCAAGCAGCGATTGTGGCCGCCGTAACTGACGTCAATAGGTACCCTGATCCTTTCTCACATGAACTTGTTGCCGCGATTGCCAGGCACTTTGGAGTCCCTACCGAACATGTGTCATTGGGTACGGGAAGTGTCGCATTGTGTGGACAGATAATTGCTTCTGCGGCAGGTCCCGGTGACAGCATTATGTACGCGTGGCGGAGTTTTGAGTCGTACCCGATTTGGACTGGAATAGCCGGTGCGCACAGTATTCAAGTGCCTTTGAAGGACGATGAAACCCACGACCTTAGTGCAATGCTGGATGCTCTTACCCCGGAAACCAGAGTGATTTTCATTTGTTCACCAAATAACCCAACGGGACAAATTGTTGACCGGGACGACCTTGAAGAATTTATTAGGCAGGTCCCGGTTGAGGTTGTGATTGTGCTCGACGAGGCATACATCGAATACGTCTCGCAGGAGAAAAGAATTGACTCGCTCCGTATGTATCGTGAGCACGCGAATGTTGTAATCCTGCGTACATTCTCAAAAGCGTATGGTCTGGCTGGTTTACGGGTCGGGTTTTCAATCTCGCAGGAACCAATTACCCAAGCGTTACGCAAAACAGCAATGCCATTTGGGGTTTCCTCACTTGCCCAAGCCGCTGCGATCGCATCCATTAGTGCAGAACCTGAGCTACTTGAGCGGGTTGCATCGGTAGTGGCTGAACGGGAAAGAGTTTTCCGCGCACTTAACGAGGGGGGATACACACTTCAACCGAGTTATGCGAACTTTATCTGGATTCGGCTTGGGCCGGACACGGCTAAATTACACGTTGCTTTAGAGGAAGCAGGACTGTCAGTGCGACCATTTCCAGGTGAAGGGTTGCGAATCTCCATTGGAGAGCGAGAAGCTAATGACCGGTTTATTGAGGTCGCTCTTCAAGTAGCTGGCGGGTTTGGCGCTCGCCATTAACCACAAACGCAACTCCACCGACCACGACTGATAAGCCGACAAGTACATCCAGACTGAAGGCTTCTTTGAGAATAAAAAATCCCAGGGTTACTGCGATTATCGGATTGACGTAGGCGTAGGTTGTGACCAGTGACATTGGGGCGTTGTTAATCAGCCAGACGTACGCGCCATAAGCAACTGGTGAAGCAAATACAAGAAACACCCATCCGGCCCAAGACTGTTGGGTGATTACATCAAAATTCCATGTTTCTCCGATGAGGACGCCTACCAACGTCAGGAAAACGCCCGCAGTTGCAAGCTGAATGACAGCCGTAATCAGCGGGTTTTTTGGTTGTTCATACCTCGCAGCCCGCCAGCTAAAAAAAGCCCAACAAAAACTAGCGCACGCAATTGCGACAGACCAGAGTGTGACTTGTGTGTTACTCGCACCATTGATCGGGACAGTTCCACCGGGGATGAGGATCAGGAAGAGGCCGATCAGGCCTACGCCAACACCAATTAAGGTGAGTGGAGAGGGACGATCTCCTGCCCGGGATCTAAAGAAAATAATCCACAGTGGTAAGACAGATACGATGAGGGCAGCGATGCCTGTGGGCACGTACCTTGCGGCGAGTGACACAGTTCCAATTCCGACACTTACAATCGTGATTCCCATAAACATGGCGCCGCGCACTTGTGGAGCGGTCACGGTGAATGCGCGTGGGCCTTTGACGAGCAGCACGATTATTCCCAGAAGTAAGGAACCGGCAATAAAGCGTGTGCCAGTCCCAATGAGCGGTGGCATAGACCTGACCATGAGAGCGATGCCCATGTAGGTGGAGCCCCAAACGATCCAGAGAGTGATCAAAGGTCCCATGATTGTGCGCAATGGCGCTTCGGTTACTCCTCGAATATCCGGTTTCACGCCAGAAGCATGTCAGAGCGGTGTTTGCGGCACCGGCAGAGCACCATCACCATGGGTGCATGCCTTGTTGTAGACGCGATCGTCCAAATATTGCGCAGGGGCGCATAGGGAGGCAACTATGACCCCTGTGACCGTCAAATGAAAACATCTCGATGTGGCCCACCTAAAATTAAGTAGGTGACAGAATAGTGCCGAAAGGACACGCCCTCCCAAGCGTGAATCACAATGACAATGACCTCGGCTCCAGAACCACAAAGCCCTGCGGTGCAATTACTTACACCCGAGGGTGAATTGGTAAACCATGAAAGCTATTCCTTGGACCTTACCCACGCTCAGTACAAATACCTTTACCGAGAAATGGTGTCCGTCCGAAGGCTAGATCAAGAGGCCACGGCACTGCAACGCCAAGGGGAACTTGGTCTCTGGGCCTCGTCCTTGGGTCAAGAGGCGGCGCAGGTGGGTTCAGCTTTTGCGCTTGAGAAAAATGATTTTGCATTTCCGACCTACCGCGAGCACGGTGTCGCGTGGATGCGTGGTGTCGACCCCATGAAAATCATGGAGGTCTACCGCGGCATTTCTAATGGCGGTTGGGACCCACTTGAGCACCGATGCAATAGCTACACAATTGTGATCGGTAACCAAGTACTCAACGGAGTTGGTTACGCCATGGGTTGCACCTTGGATCAAAGTGATGACGCTGCAATTACCTACTTTGGTGACGGAGCGACAGCTCAGGGTGATGTAAATGAGGGTTTCGTTTTCGCATCAACTTTTGACGCCCCGGTCGTGTTCTTTTGCCAAAACAACCAATGGGCCATTAGTCAGCCAAGTGAGAAATTTGTTAAAACCCCCATTTACAAGCGCGCAGATGGTTTCGGGTTCCCCGGTGTCTTGGTAGACGGAAATGACATCCTGGCCGTGATAGCCGTTACAAAGGCAGCTCTTGATCGGGCACGCAGCGGCGCCGGCCCAACCCTGATTGAAGCATTCACCTATCGGATGGGCGCCCACACAACATCAGATGACCCGACGCGTTATCGCCATGAAAATGATTTACAAAACTGGAAATTGCGTGATCCAATTGAGAGGCTTAAAGTCATGCTGGCGCGGAATGGAATCGCCGATCGAAACTTCTTTGATGCAATTGATTCTGATGCGGATGCATGGGCGCACACCTTCCGAGCTGCGGTTCGCAGCATGGGTGAGCCGGCACCGGGTTCAATCTTTGACAACGTATATGCCGATAGACATGAAGCACTTGATGCGCAGCGTGCTGCCTTTATCGATTACCATGAAGGCTTTGCAGACTCGGGAGTGACATCATGACAACCGAGCTGACCATCGCCAAATCCCTTAACCAGGCATTGCGAACTGCAATGGAAGAAGACAGCAAAGTACTCCTTTTCGGTGAAGATATTGGGAAACTGGGGGGCGTTTTTCGAGTAACAGACGGACTACATAAAGACTTCGGTGATCACAGAGTCCTCGACTCTCCACTTGCTGAAAGCGGAATTGTGGGCACTGCAATTGGATTAGCCATGCGGGGTTATCGACCTGTTCTTGAGATCCAATTTGACGGTTTTGTTTTCCCAGCTTTTGATCAGATTATTTCCCAGTTGGCCAAGGTGCATCGACGCACTAACGGTAGCGTGAAACTTCCCATCACGATTCGAATTCCCTACGGTGGCGGAATCGGTGCGGTTGAACACCACAGCGAATCACCCGAAACTTTCTTCACGCATATTCCTGGACTTCGAGTCCTCTCACCGAGTGATCCGCAGTCCGCGTACTCCTGTCTGCTTTCTGCAATTCGCAGTAATGACCCCGTAATTTTCTTTGAGCCTAAACGGCGATACTGGGACAAGGGCTACGTTGATCGCACCCAATCTCCGGCAGATCCGTGGCGGGCTCGCATTGTGCGAACTGGTTCTGACGTCACCGTTGTCGCCTACGGACCTATGGTTAAAACTGCGCTACAAGCAGCAAATGCAAGTGAATACTCACTTGAAGTTATTGACTTACAATCGCTCTCACCAATTGATGACCGCAGTATTGTCGACTCAGTAGAACGAACCGGACGTCTTGTGATTGTCCATGAGGCTCCGGGAAACTTGGGCCTGGGCGCTGAAATTGCTGCTCGAATTGGGAAGAGCTGCTTTTACACACTTGAGGCTCCCATTGAACGGGTAACCGGATACGACATTCCCTACCCACCGAGCAAACTTGAAGAGCACTACCTACCCGATCATGACCGAATTCTGGTCGCCGTTGATTCAGTCATGGAGGCATAAAAGTGCCCATTGAAATTTTTCATCTACCCGACGCAGGTGAGGGTTTAACCGAAGCTGAAATTGTGCGTTGGCTCGTTGAACCCGGGGACTCAGTGTCCGTAAACCAAATGGTGGTCGAAATTGAAACAGCCAAGGCAACTGTTGAACTTCCCATCCCGTGGGCTGGTGTGGTCTCGGAAATCCACGAAGAAATTGGCGCAATTGTCCCTGTGGGCGCTCGGGTAATTTCGATCGAAACGCAGGCACAGTCCCAGCGCGATCCCGTTCTGGTTGGCTACGGAGTTAAAGAAGGCGCCTCACTCACTCGTCGGATGCGTAAACAGGCACCCACAGATTCACCCACAGATTCACCCATGGAGTTAACGCCGAATTCGAGCCGAGTTACCGCTAAGCCATTAGTGCGCAAGTTTGCAAAAGACAAAGGAATAGACCTGTCAACTCTGATCGGAACCGGTCCCAATGGTGAAGTCACTCGAGAAGACGTCCAAGCTGCACTTGGTGGTGGAGTGGTACCGCCAAGTGTCTCCCATGATCACGCTGGTGAACGCATCCCGGTCCGTGGTGTCCAACGCCTCATGGCGGAGGCCATGGTTGCGTCTGCATTCACCGCCCCCCATGTCACCGAGTGGGTTGAGGTAGACATGTCAAGGACACTTGAAGTCGTGGAAAAAATTAAAACGCGCAGCAATGAGCGAATCACGCCTTTTGTTTTGGTCTCTGCTGCCTTGATTCGTGCGGCTCAAAAATACCCGCGCATTAACTCAAGTTGGATTGACACCAAAGAAGGCGCTGACGTACTCATTCACCCTAATATTCATTTAGGTTTTGCTACTGACACATCAAAGGGGCTTTTAGTTCCTGTGGTGCGAAATGCGAACGCTGACAATCCCATTGCCCTCTCTGCCAGCATCACCACTCAGATGAATAAGGCGCGAGATGGTTCAGCGAGCCCATCTGATCTCACCGGTGGCACCATAACGGTCACCAACGTCGGGGTATTTGGAGTTGATGGTGGGACTCCGATCATCACCCCTGGTCAGGCCGCCATTCTCGCTATGGGTCGGATCATTCATAAACCTTGGGTAGTCGACGACTCCATTGTGATCCGGCCGATCATGCAACTGACTTTTTCATTTGATCATCGAATAATTGACGGGGCACTTGGATCGCGCGCTTTAGCCAGTGTGGCCAGTTACTTGGCGGACCCGGCCCTAGATGAATTACTACTCAAGGACTGACCAGGGCCAGTTCACGGCGTGGATGCGAGTGCGTTAACAAACTCCTGAGCCCGTGGACCGGACCCGGTCATTCGAGTTGCAGTAACGTCGGGGTCTACCCGCCCACAGTATCCGTTAACAAAGTCAGCCCAAGGGATCTCGATGCGGGTTATTTCGCCGGCTGGTTCACTGACGAAAGCAGCCTTGTCTTGGGGACCGGTCTCGATAGAGAGAGTACCGTTGATGTCTGGTCCGGTGAAGACTAAATGTAAGGATTCACCGGGGGGTACTCCCATTTTTTTACCCCAAATAAATGGCAGAGTCCCGAACATTCGCTGTGCTGCATCTTTTCCAGGGTTACTCATGAGATTTTGCGGGGCACCAATTGCAATTCGGACGTCTTGATCATGGGCCCAAATATCGAATGCCCGCATGGAGAGGAACTGTTCTTTTGCCACCTCGCCCTTGACCCAAGGAAGATTTATGGTGGGTGACTGCGTCAAAAGAAAGTCAGAAAGATTATTGGCGGCAGAGAGCATCTGTTCTAACAAAGTAGCCGGCGGACTCCCCCGTCTGAAGTCCACGCCGCGCTCGGTGAATTGATTTGATGGACCCTTCACGTGGGGGAGTTGATCCCAATTGGGTTCATGATCCGGTGCCGGCTCACCGGCAGCCATAGAGTCAATGTCAATCGTGTGGGCGACAAGGTCGGCCACACTCCAGCCTGGGCACGGCGTGGGGAGTGACCACTGGTCAGCAGTAAGGGGTTCTAGGGTGGTGTAGAAGTCCAAAACGGCCTCTAGATACGTCTTCATGGGGTCAAGGGCGCTCTTAGTTTCACGTAGATCCGACATGTTTATAGTCTGCCGTATCTCTGGTATTTAGTATTGGGAATACACTCAATTCTATGGGTGTGAGGGTAAAAATTTTGCAAATTGACTGCTCAACGTCGGAGTCGGTCCCGAAACGAGTTGAGCGGGTTCTTGGGCTGATTGACCAGCAGGCGCCCGATTGCGAGTTCATGTTGCTGCCTGAGTTGTGGAATGTGGGGGCATTTGACCTTGAAGCCAGCCGCGAGCATGCCCAACCAATTGATGGGGCGCTACCAACAGCGCTGGCGCGTAAGGCACGTGAGCGAGGAATCTGGTTACACGGTGGTTCCTTTTGCGAAAAAGCCGGCGCAGACTTACACAACACGAGTGTGTTGTTCAACCCACAAGGTGAGTTGGCTGCCTTTTACCGCAAGGTGCATGTGTTTACGTATGCGCGCGAACAAGACACCATGACCCCGGGAAAAACTTACGTGATGGTCGAAACGCCGCTGGGATTAACTGGTCTTGCTACCTGCTATGACGCTCGCTTTCCCGAAATGTTTAGGGCAATGCGCATTGCTGGGGCACAAGCTTTCGTGATTCCCTCTGGCTGGCCGGTCCCTCGAATTAGGCAGTGGGATGCGTTACTTCCGGCCCGGGCTGTTGAAAACCAAGCTTGGGTGATTGCATGCAATCAAATTGGGGCCCAGGGTCGACACCACCTCGGGGGAAGTTCAGTAATCATTGATCCGCTCGGAAATGTTTTGGCGCAAGGTGGGGAGACTGAAACGGTGCTTGGCGCTGAGATTGAGATTCAGATAGGGAAAGATTGGCGGGCAGAGTTCCCAGCAATAGATGACCTCGTCGACTCACCTGTCATCACCGTTTAGTCAGTTATTCACCCGGATCACGATCACGGGATTCTTTTTTGGATCCAGCCATCTCAGCACATTTTTCATAAACTTTTGGGGGACAGCGATACACCCAGCTGTGTTTTTCCCATTGCTTACATGCAAAAAAATACCGCCGCCTCTTGCGGTATTCGCACTTTCATCGGTTCGATTAATCCCATTCGCTCCCTGAGTGATTTTCCCTTCGGGGAGATTAAAATCAAGGACCGCAACGTAGTTGTATTGCTTGCCATAGGTGGTAAGACGCTCCACGTAATTCCCGTAACTTAACCACTTCTTGTTCGAAGTTTGAAAAATGTTGTAGGTGCTGGGAACTCGTGGATCGTAGGTCCAGGCGTCATCGCTATCAACTTTCGTGTACTTGACCGAGGCACCGGGGTCTGACTTAATGCCGAATGCCCACTTGATTGCGTAGGTTCCTGTCGGAGTTTTTCCGGTTCCTTGCTTGCGCTTGTTTCCAGAAACCAAGCCGCCGTAGCCCAGATTTGCTTGTGTGGAACTTTGAGTTGCTGTCCAGGTCTGGTTCTTCTTTTCAAATGTGCGGACGGTGCCGGTCGTTGCATTCCACGATTTAGCCGTGACCAAGACTACTTGACTGCTGTCGGTGATTTCACGAAGTAGCACTGGTGCAGCGTGGCTGCTGGTGGGTGCAATGAGTCCAAACAGAATAATGGGGAGAACAAGGAACGTGGGCCACGCTTTGGTCATGACTCAGAAACTACAGGAGAGCCTGCACTCTCCCAACCGGTGATCCCAGATTCAAGTTCGAAAACACTTCTTACCCCAATGCCGGCCATTTTACCTACCGCCACTTGGGAGCGATTTCCACTTTGACAGTAGACCGCGTATACGCCGTCTGGATCAAGACCCTTGATCTGATCCGCAAAGTCCGGACCCTCAACGTTGTAGTTGACAGCGCCACCGATGTGACTCTGGGCGAATTCACCTGGGGTACGGACATCAATAATCGTGATTCCTGGGGTCACCACGACTGAGGCAAACATGTTGGCGTCAACGCGCGCAGGGCCCTGGGGTTCGACCCTTCGACCCTTCGACCCTTGATTCAAGGATGCCAAATGCTTGTTGTAGGCATTGAGTTCGGCATCCCCGTCACGCTCGGCTTGCCGATCCTTTCGCTTGGCATCGCGCGCATCACTTCTGGACCACTGCACCATGATCGTGATCAGCGCCAAGAGCGCGGGAATTTCGGACAGACCCCATGCAACCTGACCGCCGAACAGGGTGTCGGCGAGCGGATCAACCACCCAGTCCGGGCGCACGAGCCCGTACCACTCGATTGCCATGGGGGTTGTTCCCATCATCAAAATTACGCTAAAGAATGCGTGCACGCCAAGAGATAAAAGCAGTAGCACAATTCGACCCCAATACGGCAAAGGATGCGGTCTTGGATCAATGCCCAGCAGCACCCAGTAAAAGAGGTAGCCGGCAAGAATGAAATGCAGTTGCATAAGTACGTGGCCAATGTGGGAGCCCATCAGCCAGCCAAAAGCGGGTGTCAAGTAGAGGCCATAAAGCCCAATTACATAGATGAAGAAAACAAAAAACGGGTTGGTGGCGAGGCTATTTAGTTTACTGTTAAGGAAAAGTACTAGCCATTCACGTGGACCACGCTCATTGGTGCGGGAAGGCCTCAATACCCGAAGCGCAAGAGTTGCCGGAGCCGCCATGACTAAGAAGATCGGCCCCAGCATGGTCAACGTCATGTGATTGACCATGTGAAGCCCGACTGATACTTGCGAATACAGCGCGATTCCTGAGTTGGTGCACCAAATAATTACCCCAACTCCGGCAAGCCATCCAACTAATCTCATGGTCGGCCACGCATCACCGCGTTGGCGCAAGTGAATGTATCCAACGATGTAGAGCGCTGCAGCAATTACGCTCCCTGCGAGAAAAAAAGGCTCAAGTTGGAAACCAAAAACAACTGAACTCACAGTGGGCGCTGGCGGGTACGGGTAACCCAGAAGTGTTTCGCCAAATGTGGGAAGTACTTGCTCTACTCGAGGGTAAGGACTGGTTGCGAGCGCCACACCAAGGCCAACTGCCACAGCCATAATCATTACCTCACACGCGGCGACTTTGGCAAACCTTTTTCCAGCTCCCGGAGCGCGCAGTAGGGGCAGCACTCGGGTACGAAGTCGGTAACCCAAGAATCCAAGACTTAGAATCAATCCAACTTTTACAAGAACGACTTGTCCGTAACCGTTAGTGAACAACTCATCAAATGAGTTCAATCGCGTGTAGGAATTCGATAGGCCACTCACCGCGAGCAACACAATTGCAATCAGCGCCAGCGGGGAAAAGCGTTCCAGCGCTCGGCCCAATGGAATGTCCCGCTTAATTGCATGAAAAAGGAGCACGACCAGTCCACCAACCCACAATGCGGCGGCAACAACATGGGTTACTCCAGCGGTCAAGGCCAATGCGTGGTCACCGAGGCCGGAGCCATGTCCAGCGAGTGAAGGGAGCGACACAGCAACCAAGGCCAGCACGACCCCTGCTGCACTGACGTCTGTTGTAGCCGTGATGAATCCACCAAGTGCAATGACTGCCGCTATGACAAACACCACGATCAGAGCCCGGGTCGCGGGAATATCTGTTGCGTAGGTACTGACCACAATTGGTGTGATTGCCTCGGTGAGTGAGATTCCCAACACGTATGCCAACAAGAAGGATGCTTGTATGACCGACAGGATGGCCCACACCGCGGCCGCCCAGGCGGCACGAATTACATCTTTGCGCCCAACTGAAGATAAGACGCCATCTTTGCCCGAAGGGTCAAGGAAGGCCGCTGAAACAAGAAAACCGATCGTCAGAATTCCCGCAATGTCGGTCAGAACCCGCAAAATCCCGACCCCCCACGCAATCAGAGGACCTGTGTCTGTGATCCCGGCCGGCGCCACTTGGTAGGAGCCACCGGCGACTATGAGTCCAATTGCCGATGCTCCAATTGCTATGCCGATCACAAGCGAAGCAAAAACAAGGATTCTAGATCGAGGGACAACTTGGGCCGCGGGACTTAACGTCGTTTTCACGTTGAGCGCTTTCGCCAAATGAAGTAACCGGTAACCACGAGCGCAATTGCCAGGAAACCGAGAACCCACATGAGATCAGACTCTGGACCAGATGGGGACTCCTTCGCTACACGTGGTGCTGCAGTTTCAGGCTCCACAGTTTCAGGCTCGGCAGTGGGATCGTCCATTGTGGTGATTTTTGGTTCTGCAATTACCGTTTCCGGATTGGGGTAACTGAAACGCAAAGATCCGGTCACGGGGTGTCCATCTTGGGAAACAATCCGGTAGGAAACTTTGTAGGTGTCGCCGGGGAGGTCAGCTGGCCATTGCACTATTACTTCGGTTCCCACGCTCTCGGCAACGACCCCGGAGACGAGTTCACCATCAGAGTTGGAAGCAGCCACTTCTACCATTCCGTCGAGCAGAGTGGAATTGAAACTCAAGGTTAATGATTGTGGTGCGCTTTCCAGAACGGCACCATCGACCGGGGTGGTCTCCACCACATCGGTGTGGGCGGAAGCGGACACCGCACCGCCACACACACTTAGGGAGATCAACAGAATGCTCGAGAGGATGGCGGTCACTGTGGGCATGCTCTGAGGGTACCTCTAGTAAGCGGGAGATGAGTCCGCGCATTTTGAGTGGACCCAAAGTGCGCGGACTCGACAGTTTTTAAAAAGCAGATTCAGGGATTTCCATAATTTCATCGGTTGTCGCCTCTGCGATCCCACGTTCTGCTGCGAGGAGAGGAAGTCGATTGCGAGCAAACCAGCGAGCACTTTCTACCTTGCCGATGTAGAAGTCCTTATCGCGATCTTTGGGACCGGCGTCCAGAGCAGCGAGGGCAACTTCAGCTTGGCGGATAAGTAGCCAAGCGATCATCAGGTCACCAGATGCCATAAGCAAGCGAGTTGAGTTCAAACCCACCTTGTAGACCTCTTTGACATCTGTTTGTGAAGCCATAGCCCACTGCCCCATAACACCCAGGATCCCCTGAACGTTTTCAAGTGCCTGGCCAAGAAGTTCGCGCTCAACCGAAAGTTGCCCTGAACCTTCGTCACCCTTAACCGTTTGGGTGATTTCTTGGGCGAGGTAACTAATTGACTTAAATTGGTCTTTAACCATTTTTCGGAAGAAGAAGTCTAAGCCTTGAATTGCGGTCGTTCCTTCGTAAAGGGTGTCAATCTTTGCGTCACGGATGTACTGCTCAAGTGGATAGTCCTGCAGGTAGCCCGAACCACCGTAGGTCTGTAATCCAACCGCCAGCATTTCGTAGGACCGCTCTGATCCGACACCTTTCACGATGGGCAGGAGAAGGTCGTTAATGCGTTCGGCCATTTCCAGATCGATTGTTGTGTCACCGGCGCGGCCCATCTCAATCAGGTCTTGCCAGTAAGCGGTGTAGAGAACGAGCGCGCGCATGCCTTCGGAGTAGGACTTCTGAAGCATGAGCGAACGGCGCACATCTGGGTGATTCGTGATGGTGACGCGAGGTGCAGTCTTATCAGTCATCTGGGTGAGGTCAGCACCTTGAACGCGATTCTTGGCATACTCGAGGGCGTTGAGGTAACCCGTTGACAGTGTGGCAATTGCTTTCGTGCCAACCATCATGCGGGCGTATTCAATAACCTTGAACATCTGCGCGATGCCATTGTGGACGTCACCAACAAGCCAACCAACAGCTGGTTCATTTTCACCAAATGTCAATTCGCACGTGGTCGAAACCTTCAGACCCATCTTCTTTTCGACGTTAGTTGCATACACACCGTTGCGTTCGCCAATGTCGCCGGTCGCCAAGTCAACATGGAACTTCGGGACAACAAATAGTGAGAGCCCTTTTGTTCCCGGTCCTGCACCCTCGGGGCGCGCGAGAACCAAGTGAACAATATTGTCAGCCATATCGTGCTCGCCACTGGTGATGAAGCACTTAACACCTTCAATGTGCCAGGTGCCGTCAGCTTGCTCAACGGCCTTTGTGCGACCAACGCCGACATCGGAGCCAGCATCAGGTTCGGTCAGAACCATCGTGGCGCCCCATCGCTTGTCAATCATGAGTTGGCCCCAACGCTTTTGATCCTCATTGCCGAGGGAGTCAAGAATTGCAGCGAATCCGGGACCTGACATGAACAGGAAAGCGCCAGGGTTCGCGCCCAGGAGCATTTCCGCCGCGGCCCAGCGCAGTGATGGTGGGGCACCGGTGCCACCGAGGTGCACGGGGAGATCTAGACGCCACCACTCGGCATCCATGAGAGCGTTAAAACTTTTCTTGAAATCGGACGGCATGGTGACCGATTTAGTCACCGGGTCATAGACGGGTGGGACGCGGTCGGAAGAAACAAATGAGTCCGAGAGAGGTCCTGATGCCAAGCGATTTACTTCACCTAAGACGTCGCGGGCGACATCTTCGTCCATTTCTACGTAGGGACCTTTGCCCATTCGCTCGCCTGCACCGAAGACTTCAAAAAGATTGAATTCTAGGTCGCGCTGATTGCTTTTGTAATGCGTCATTACCACTCCCATGTACTGGATTCGGGGCTAAGTTACCCGCCGGTAACAATGATGGGCCCTTATGGCAACTTTTGCAAGCAGAGTGGCCACTTTAAGCCTAGATTATTGGATTTTGCCTCGATAAAGGTACTTAACCTGACACACTCCCCTCAAGACACACCATGAGACCGCCCACCTTTCGGCTAGGAGAACCCCATGATCATCCATAAGAGTTTGCTCCCGGAAGTTGAAATCCCCAATGTCAGCATCACCGAGTTCATCTTGAGGGAGGCCGATCGAGTTCCCGACCGTGAGGCGCTCATTGATGGACCAACGGGCCGCACCTATACATATGGACAGCTCAAAGCAATGATCTACTCCTTCGCAGGTGGGCTTACCGCAAAAGGACTACGAAAAGGCGACACCATCGCATTGATGGCACCGAACATTCCTGAGTTCGCGATTGTTTTCCATGGAGCAGCTGTTGCTGGGATCGCAGTGAGCACAATCAATCCGACGTACACGGCGGAGGAAGTCAAGTTTCAAATCAATGACTCGCAATCACAACTACTTGTCACAATCGGGATGTTTTTAGAAACTTCACAGCTGGCGATTGAAGGAACAGGTGTCTCCGAGATCGTAATTATTGGCGATGCCCAGGAAGGGACCACACCATTTACCGCATTATTCGGTGAGCCAATTGCACAGGTAGAAATTGATCCACATGAGCAGGTTGTCGTTCTGCCTTATTCCTCCGGAACTACAGGGCTCCCCAAAGGTGTCATGCTCACCCATCACAACTTAGTGTCAAACTTGAGGCAGGTTGAAGAAGCACTCGAAGTGGAAGACGGCGAAATAGTGCTTGCGGTTCTTCCCTTTTTCCATATTTACGGAATGCAAGTACTCATGAATGAATTTCTTTCACGCGGGTCAACGATTGTCACGGTGCCTCGTTTTGACCTCGAGCAAACATTAAGCATTATTCAAGAACGAAAAATCACTCGGTTCTTTGTTGTTCCTCCAATCGTTCTGGCGCTCGCTAAGCATCCGATGATTGATCAGTACGACCTCAGTAGTTTGAAGCAGGTTTTCTCAGGCGCTGCACCGCTCGGCGCTGAACTGGAAGAAGAAGCAGCGGCACGAATTAATTGCAGTGTCGTTCAAGGGTTCGGCATGACCGAGCTTTCACCGGTGAGCCACATCTCACTGGAAGGCAGGTCAAAACCAGGAACAGTGGGACTGACCGCACCCAATACCGAAATTCGAATCGTGGACCCAGAAACGGGTGAGGATCAAGACTTTGATGGCATCGGTGAACTGTGGATCCGTGGACCGCAGGTCATGAAGGGTTATCTCAATAACCCAAGTGCTACCGAAATCACGATTGACCCAGAAGGTTGGCTCAAAACCGGAGACATCGGCTTTATTGATTCAGAGGGATTCGTGTCAATTGTCGACCGACTCAAGGAATTGATTAAATATAAGGGCTTCCAAGTCGCCCCGGCCGAACTGGAAGCTTTGTTGTTGACCCATCCAGCAATCGCTGATTCCGCGGTAATTGGAGTCCCAGATACCGAAGCGGGCGAGATCCCGCGGGCCTTTATCGTGGTAAAGCAGGGGCACGAGTTAAGCCCCCCCGACGTCACCGCCTTTATGGATGGACACGTCGCGTCCTACAAGGTGATCCGTGACATCGTCTTTATTGATGAAGTCCCCAAGAGTGCCTCGGGCAAGATCCTGCGCCGGATGCTTCGAGACTAGGTGAAAAATTCGGGTCGGGGTCCTGCGAACAAGGCCAAGAGGCCAGAATAGGCACCATGTCCGTTGCCCGAACCTCACCAAATGCGGGTCAGTGGGTATCGTCGAAGACCCCGATTGCGCCACCGAAGGCACTTGACCCCAAACCCAGGTTCTTGTCCTATGCGGCACTGGTTACCGGCGTGTGGTCAGGTTTATTGTCGCTCATCGTTTTCGCGATCGCTCGAGCCTTTGGGGTCCCCATGGTTGTTGTACTCGAGGGAGCAACTATCCATGTGTTTTGGTTCGCCGTTCTCCTTGTGCCGATCGCAGCCGCTCAAATAGGAGCGATGGCCGCACTACTACTCCGTGGTATTTCCCATGCCCAACGAATTGTGTTTTGGGTAGGCACCCTCATTGCCGCCGTGTCAATTGCAACCCCGTTTATCACGGCAACATTAGTTTCCACCGCAATTATCTTGGCAATCATGCACGGCATTACCTGGGGACTGGTTGTCCCGCAAATTGCCCGCATCATTGGTGACACCGAACCAAATGCGCGGATCGAAAGGCCACTGCTGTGAACCAAGTGAACGTGAAGAGCAGGTCACTTCCCGTGGCAATGATTGCTGCCATGCGCCCGCGCCAGTGGGCAAAAAACGTCTTAGTATTTGCTGCGCCACTCGCTGCCGGGCAACTTTTTGAAGTAGATGTTTTCTGGGCCAGCGTCGGTGCTTTTGCTATGTTCTGTGTCATTTCCAGCGCCACCTATTTAATCAATGACATTAAAGACCGCGAAAGCGACCGCGAACACCCCAGCAAGTGCAAGAGACCGATTGCTGCAGGTGAACTTTCTGTTCCGCTCGCAATTTCACTTGCATTGGTGCTCGCGGCAATCGCCTTGGTTGTCTCCTATTCTATAGCTCCCGCGCTCGCGGCAGTTGTGCTGGCTTACGCAGTATTTACCGTGAGTTACTCGATGCTGTTTAAGCACGAACCGGTTATTGAACTTGCACTGATCTCGATGGGATTCCTCTTGCGCGCGGTTGCAGGTGGCGCTGCATCAGATTTACCGATCTCGCAGTGGTTCCTAATCGTCGCTGGGTTTGGTTCACTGTTTATGGCGGCAGGAAAGCGTTTCAGCGAACTTAAGCGCGAGGAGATCGCAGGTTCCCCATCAAAGAACCGACGTAAGTCTTTAGAGGGCTATTCCTTGAGTTACCTGCAGTTTGTCTGGGGAACGGCCGCTGCGGTCACCATCATGGGATACGCACTATGGGCATTTGACGTTGCCCAAACTCCGTCGTCTCTAGCTTGGGCAGAGTGGAGTGTTTTACCTTTTGTGTTAGCAATTTTGAGGTACGGGATTGTCATTGATCGGGGTGATGCCGAAGCACCGGAGGACGCGGTGACCGCAGACAAAGCGTTACTATTTCTCGGTGCCGCGTGGTTGATCCTTTTCGCCATGGGAGCTTTAGGGGTATGAGTGAGGCCGTAGCAACACAGTTGTCTGGTTGGGGTCGCACTATGCCCACTGTCGCGCAGCTCGTCGAAGCGAATTCATCCGGTCAAATATCTGAACTCGTTCAGCACGCAAACTCCCGAGGCGTACTTGCCCGTGGCCTCGGGCGCTCCTATGGCGATGCGGCGCAATCCGGCGGCGCAACCGTGATCGATATGACCACGATGAATGACTTCACCCTCAACCCCGAAAATATGAGCGTCACCGCTAATGCTGGCGCAAGCATCGACGACATTCTGCGCGAGATTGTTCCCCGGGGATTCTTCGTTCCAGTCTCCGCGGGAACCCGCATAATTACTGTCGGTGGTGCAATCGCAGCGGATATTCACGGTAAGAACCATCACCGTGACGGTAGTTTTGGTGCGCATGTCACTGAATTGACTGTGATTGATGGTCTGGGTGCACAACACACGCTGACACCGAAGGATCTCAAGTTTTGGGCCACGGTGGGTGGCATGGGCTTAACCGGAGTCATTACAAGTGCCACATTTACAGTGATTCCCATTGCGAGTTCCTACATCGCAGTCGATACCGAACGCGGCAATGATCTCGACGATGTAATGTCACGAATGTTTGCCCGTGATCACGAGTACCGCTACACAGTTGCTTGGATTGACTCGGTTTCTTCCTCGGGCCGCGGGGTGATTACCCGCGGAGATCACGCAACGATTGAGCAATGCAACCTCGACGGGATTAAAGACCCAGAAGCCTACGATCCCAAAAACATCGCAACCGCTCCAGCCCTTGTCCCCTCGGGCGCACTGAATAAGTGGACGGTTCGCGCATTCAACGAAGGCTGGTACCGCAAGCACCCCAAGGAGCGGATCGGCGAAATCCAACGAATCAGTGCTTTCTTTCACCCACTCGACGGGGTACAAGAGTGGAACAGGATTTATGGACCGAGTGGTTTCCTGCAATACCAATTCCAAGTGCCCGATGCCGCCGGTTATCTCGTTGGCATGGCACTGAGCAAGTTACGTGAAATCGGTGCACCCAGCTTCCTGACCGTGCTCAAGCGGTTCGGCCCGGGAAACCGCGCTCCATTGTCCTTCCCGCAATCGGGTTGGACTCTTGCGGCCGACTTACCGGCGGGTATCCCTGGTCTTGGCCGGGCCTTGGACCAACTTGATGCGTTGATTAGTGCAGAGGGCGGCCGGTTGTATTTGGCAAAAGATTCCCGTCAGTCGCCAACAAATTTCGCAAGAACATACCCGCGCCTCGATGAATGGCGTGAAATTCGTGACACCATGGACCCCAAGCGCGTTTTTGCATCAGATCTATCCCGTCGACTTGAAATCTGAAAGGCCAACCACATGCTTGATGCTCTCGGTGACCCCCAGTCCGTTCTCGTTCTTGGTGGAACAAGTGAGATTGCACTCGCAACAATCAAAGAGATGCCACGAAATCGACTACGCCGAGTCTTGCTTGCGGGTCGGTCATCTGAGTCACTGGATTTAGCAGTTGCGCAATTACAAGCTCTCAATATTTCCGGTGTTGAAGCAATCGAGTTCGACGCTAAAAACACAGAAACACATGGCGGGATCATCGACGCCGCATTTGACGGCTCAGATATTGACATTGTGATCCTTGCGTTTGGTCTTCTCGGTGACCAAATGACCGCGGAAGCAGACCCCACTCACGCAGTCGAAATTGCGACCGTGAATTACACCGGATCGGTAAGTGCAGGATTGCACGTTGCCCGCAGATTGAAAAAGCAAGGCCATGGTGCACTGGTTGTTCTCTCAAGTGTTGCTGGTGATCGGGCAAGAAGAACTAATTTTGTGTACGGCTCCACCAAGGCCGGCCTTGACGCATTTGCCCAGGGCCTTGACGCGGCACTTGCGGGAACCGGGGCTCACGTGCTAATCGTGCGTCCGGGTTTTGTTCGCACCCGCATGACCAGCCACCTGCCGGAAGCGCCCATGACCACGAACCCGGAGGATGTTGCCAAGATAATTGTGACCGCGCTCAAAAAAGGGAAAAGTGCTGTCTACGCACCCGGGCCATTGCGCTTTGTCATGGCTGGCCTCAAGGCGCTGCCTAAGCCGATTTTTCGCAAACTCCCGAACTAAAAAAAGTGCCCAACTAAGTCAAGTCGTACACTTGTCCCAGTGTTTGACCACCGTCGACAACAAACTCTGAACCGGTGGAGTAACTCGCTTCGCTCACCAAGTAGAGCATCAGCTGTGCGACCTCTTCGCTTTGACCAATTCGAGGGATTGCTTGGCGCTTAAAACTAATAGAGAGATCCGCTGCCATTTCGGTCTCAATAATCCCGGGATGAATGGACACTACCCGAATATTGAAACGACCAAGGTCAAGCGCTGCCGATTTAGTTAAACCGCGAACACCCCATTTACTGGCAACATACGCCGACATGTCACAGTAACCGACTAGTCCTGCAGTTGAAGAGATGTTCACGATCACACCGGAGTCAGTCTTTTTCATGGATTCCACGCAATGTCGAATTCCCAAGAAAGTTCCGGTCAGGTTGATCCCAATGATCCTGTTCCATTCATCGAGGTCAGTGGTGTCAACCCGACCGAGCCCAACGACCCCAGCGTTGTTGATCAAAATATCAATCGGACCAAGTTCTTTCTCCGTAGTTGCGACGGCACTAACCCAGTCGCTTTCACTTGTAACGTCGAGATGCAGATAGATCCCACCAACCTTTTGTGCAATCGCAGCGCCTTCTGTATCCAATACGTCACAGATAACAACGGATGCACCTGCTGCCGCTAGTGCTGCGCAATGGGCCGCCCCCATTCCACGCGCACCACCCGTAACGAGCGCAATTTTTCCCGAAAGCGCCAACCCCTCATCACGCCTTGACATGCAGAACTCCTTGCAACTCTTCGGCAGTAAATGGTGAGGTATCACCAGCATCTGTAGCAAACCGATACAGAGCGACCGAGAAGATCGACTGCAAGGTGCTACCGATCAACAATCCAATTATCAGGAGCACCGCACCGAGGGAAAAAAGTCCAGCACCTAGTACGACGGCAGCGCCGTCACCGACAAATAGAATCACGCCGAACACAATCAATAACACAGATGGAATAATTATTAAGAGGACACTGACACCAATCCGAATTCCACCGGTAACTTGCGTCCCCCACTTTTCTTTTACCAACTTAGCCGATTCCTTTATTGCTGCTAACGCATTTGAGTCATGGAACATGATGTACGGGGTGACAAAAAAGGTAACAATCGACCAAGCTGCAGCTCCGAGCGCAGCAAAAATATTACCGGCAATTCCAGCGGCACCACTGCCATTGTCACGCATCGCCGCAAATAATGCTCCAACTGCAGCGCGAATCAATGACCAAGCAAAAAGCGGCATCAATTTACCGAATGCTTTGCCAAAGCCATAACCCACAGAAACATCTTTACCGGCAAGCTCGGCATCAGCAGCACTGACCAAGGCGGCACCGGAGAGCGTAAAAGAATAATTGACAAAAACGAGGCCAATTGCTGCAACGATGATTGCCAGGACCTCGGAGTCATTGGCGAGTAATCCAATTGCTGCAATTCCAAAAATCACGATCGGGATCAGGGAAAGCACCAGGCCGAGAACTGGGAACCACAGAAAATACTTATTTTTCCCCAATAATGACCAACACTTTTTACTCAGTACGCGGCCTTCAGCCCATTTGCTCATGGGGCTAAGCGTACTCGTGCACAGCATCTGATCTCAAGAAAGACCAGGTCGTAGTCAGGGTTTGGCAGTGACAGCACGAGGTGAGCGTGCTTGTGTGCGACAAAAAGGCCCCAAATCTGACTCGATTGTTACCGCGAGATTCAATTGGTACGGAACTGTGGCAGAAGTTGTGAAGTAGCCGCTCGCTGCGGGTACTGTTGTGAGGGTCAATATGCACGGACTGTGTAAGTCAAGAACTACGCGAATGCGTTAAGGCTCTGGCGCACCAAATCATCTAAATTGTTGGGTCACCGAAAATTGGTTCACTTGACATTAAGATGCGGTCATGCCGATAAACGTGGAAGAGACTGCATCCAGCGAAGGCAAATGGTTGTATCGTGTGCCACTGCGCTTGGTGCGATGGGGAGTATCTTCGTGGTTGATTCTCGGGATCGCTGCAGTGTTGGTTATCATCTATCTGGGCCTGTCTCAACTCACCAGTTTGTTGATTCCGCTCGTCGTGGCGGTTGTGATCGGCATGCTGTTCTCGCCGGTCGTTGATCGACTTACGCGTGCAGGACTGGCGCCCTTTGTGGCAGCCTCACTAGTGCTGATCGGACTTGTCGCGATCACGGCGTTGTCTATTTTCCTAGCCGTAAAAGGCATCTACGATCAGCGCGATCTGATTGTCGAGCAGTTCTCCCGCGGCTGGGAAATGATCCAGGTGTGGCTCGGTGAAAGAGGAATATCACTGGACAACATTGATCAGGTGTTCCAGACAGTTAATACGGGGATTTCAAGTGGTGCTAGCGGAGCCATCCAAGCTGGCCTTTCGAGTGTCTTTGCCTTCACACTGGGGCTCCTTATTGGATTGTTTCTATTGTTCTATGTGCTTAAAGACTGGCACGTGATTAGGGACTGGGTTGCGCGCCATATGGGACTGATCCCAGCCGATGTAGGTGCAGGCATCATTAACGATGCCACACGGTCGATCCGCTCCTATTTTGCGGGACTGGCAATAACTGCAGCACCTGTGGCTTTTCTGATTGGTGTGGCGATGTTGATTCTCGATATTCCGCTCGCGTTCACCGTGATGCTCGTCACCTTCGTGACGTCGTTCATCCCGTATCTAGGGGCAATCGTGAGCGGGGCGTTCGCGGTCCTTGTTGCTCTGGGAGCGGCGGGGGTTCGAGAAGCCATTATCATTTTGGTCGTTGTCATCGTTGCGCAAAATGTATTGCAAACTTTGATGTTGACGAAGATAACAAGTGACAAGCTTGCTATTCACCCGATCGTTAATCTGGGGTCCACGATTATTGGTGCCACGTTGGCTGGAGTTGTAGGTGCCACTTTGTCTGCACCGGCCGTTGCGACCATGATTTTGGTCAGTCGTCGCCTCTCGCGATATCAGGATTCTGTTGGTGATGAGCACAAGGCTGCCACCTCCCGGCTGAGCGGAACGCGAGATGCCAGCTTGGAGCAAGTAGAGGAATAGTTGAGCGTTGTTGTCGAGTCACGGTTGAATCTATGTGCACCCGCCCGAGCCCATGGCGTCGCTCCTGCGTGAGTAGGCACTCAATCGTTCAAGGTCAAAAAGAACCTCAACACCGAATCTTCAGTGAAGTGATCCTGGAAAAATAGCAGACCCGCGCGGTGGGCACTGCGTTGTTTTCGCAAAAATCTCGTGGAGCGGGTGACGGGAATCGAACCCGCATATCTAGCTTGGGAAGCTAGCGCTCTACCACTGAGCTACACCCGCAAGTTGATGTGTTAACCGGGACCTCGGAGTCTAGTAGGGGCTGATCGCGTGCGCTCAACACCTTGACTGGGTACGTTGTAGTCATGGAACAGGTACCGCAACAACGCAATGTCCATGGTGACCCACTAGAGGTGTGCAGTATTGAGCCTTTGACAGGCTTTTTCCGCGACGGCTACACAAACACAAGTCCTGACGATTTTGGTTCGCATACGGTCTGCGCGGTTGTGAGTGCCGATTTCCTAGAGCACCAGCGGTCAGTAGGTAATGACTTGATCACACCCATGCCGCAATATGGGTTCCCAGGATTAGTACCAGGGGATCGCTGGGGTGTGTGTGCTGGACGTTGGTTGCAGTCGTATGAAGCAGGTGTAAAAGGTCCGGTCTTGCTGGCAGCAACCAATGAGGCAGCACTTGATTCGGTCCCACTTGCCGCACTCGTTGAGTGCGCGGCAGATATTCCGCCAGATATTTCAGGATTGGTCGAGTAGTCGACCGTATCTGTGCATGGTGCGGGAGATTGCTTGCTCCTTGATCCAGTGGGTAAGTTCAATGCGGCCGCATCCGGTTACTGGAGCCGGGTCCACCGTGATGCTGGCTTTGTGTGCGAGTTCGAACAATTCATCTGTTGCCGGTGCAAGTAACCGCAACCGCATTTCCCCTTGTGAGCGTGACATCCGATTTCCCAGGGCAGCTTCAGATTCATCACTGTGGACGGAGATTTCTAGAGGGACACCGGTCAGTGCTGATGCTGCTCGCATCAGATCAATTTCTGGCGCTGTTGGATCGCTGCAGCGAACAAATACTTTTTCAATGGGGATGTACCGTAAAATATTGGCTTCACTCTTGAGATTTGTCGGGTCGTGTTCGTGGGTGAAGTAGTTGTTCCACTCACTTGCGTAATCGATGATGGCTGCACCAACGTTGAGGTTCTGATCCGTCCAATTCCCGTACCCGGAAAGGTGATTGGGCCCTCCGGGTTTGAGTCCTGATCCAATACTCGACTTTTTCCATCCACCAAATGGCTGTCGCTGCACAATTGCTCCGGTGATATGACGGTTGACATAAGCATTACCGACCTGCACGTTGGCAAGCCAATAAGCAATTTCCTTGGGGTCAAGGGACTGAAGCCCTCCGGTGAGGCCGTAATCGGTTGCATTTTGAAGTTGCAGTGCATGGGTCAAGTCTTGTGCTCGCATGAGACCCAAGACCGGGCCGAAGCACTCAGTGAGGTGAAACCAGGAATTTGGTTTCACCTCCTTGCGTACACCAGGGGTAAACGTGGTGTCATCGATCTCCCTTGGCTCAACGAGCCAAGTTTCATTTTGTTCAAGTGAGGTCAGTGCGCGCAGCAAGTTTCCGGTTGGTGGGCTGATTACTGGACCGACCATATTGGTGAAGTCAGTTGCGGCGCCGACGGGGAGTGAGCGAACGGCATCGGCCAGACGCACATGGAAAGTTGGGTCGTCGTAGACGGAAGCCTCAATGATTGCCAAACTTGCAGCAGAGCATTTTTGCCCCGCGTGACCAAAAGCGGATTTGACCAATTCCTTGATGGCTTGATCAATATCTGCCGAAGCCGTAATCACGATGGCATTTTTCCCGCTGGTCTCAGCGTTGAGGTGCATTGATGGCTTCCAGCTGTGGAACATTTGGGCGGTATCAATGGAACCGGTGAGCATGACCATGTCGACACCTGGGTGAGTGACCAGGTGAGATCCCACTTCGTTGTCGGGGGTGCACACAAGTTGCACAAGATCGCGTGGGACACCGGCTGTGTGCAATTGGTCGACGAGTGCTGCAGCAACGGCGCGGGCTTCCGGTGCCGGTTTGAGGATTGCAGCGCTGCCAGCGGCAATTGCTGTAACGAGACCGTTGTGAGGAATTGCAGCTGGGAAGTTCCATGGCCCAGCTACGAGTACTAGGCGGAAGGGTTCCCAGGTGAGACCTGATGCGATGTATTGCTCGTGCGCGAGCGTTGTGTGAGCAGCGTAGTTGGCGAAATCGATTGCTTCAGAGATTTCTGGGTCTGCCTCACGGGGGGTTTTACCCACAGTCTTAGCCATGATTGCCAAGGTTTCGCCACGATGGGCCTCCATGACCTCTGCGACTTGCGCAAGCACTACTCGGCGCGCAGCCCAGGAGGTGGTGGACCATTCCTGTTGGGCGGCGTGCGCGCGTTCGACGATTTGGTCGACTGCTTGGACTGAGTCAATGATCTCTGGTTGAGGGACTGTAGTGTCTGCGAATTTTTTAGTGACCCACTCTCGGCTCGCGGGGAGGGTGAAGTCCGTATCGGGGCTTGGGAGGAAGCTGCCGTCAACGGGGTAGCGGATTGTTTCGTTGCTGCGGTTCTGGATTCGGCGCGACGCACGGCTAACGGTGTGACGATCACGGACGGAATCGCGGAACCACTGTGATTGGCGCTCCCATTCAGCAGATCCCGGAGTGATGTCAAACAGGGCGCGCAGGAAATTCTCAGGTGCGGAGTTTTCGTCTAGCCGACGTGAGAGGTAGGCAATTGACGCATCGCGATCTTCTTTCGCAACGACGGGTGAGTATAAAAGAAGTTCCCCTGCGTCATTTCGGACCGCACGGGATTGTGGTGGTGCCATTCCCTCGAGCATTTCAATTTCCATAATGTCGTGGGCGTGTAGTTGGTCTCGCAAGGTCAACGCCCAAGCAACTTCAAACAAGTTGTGGCTGGCAACACCCAAACGCACTGCCCCTCGGTCCGCTTTGGTGAGTGCGGTTTCCAGCATCGCTTTGTATGAAGCATCAACATCATGTTTGGTCGGGTACGGTGCTTGGGGCCAGTCGTGTAATTCGGCTTCCACGACTTCCATCGCGAGGTTCGCCCCTTTGACTAGGCGAATTTTTATGGGTGCACCGCCATTGCGGTAGCGCTCGTTGGCCCAGTCGATTAACGTCAAGAGGGCGTCGTGGCTGTCAGGGATATATGCCTGCAAAACAATCCCGGCCTGCATTTGAGTGAACTCTGGCGTGGACAGTACGTGCATGAAGGCACCAACGGAGAGTTCAAGATCGCGGAACTCTTCCATGTCGAGGTTCACAAAAGTGTGTGGTGCTGTGGACGCTGCCGCACGATAAAGGTCGTGGAGTCGTTCTTCAATCCGTTGTAGGGACGCAGTTTTCGCAAGTGCATCCAGGTTCGCGCACACGGCTGAGATTTTTACGGACACGTAGTTGACGTCGGGACGCAGAATTTGATTACGAACTGATTCGGTGCGCTTGGTTGCTTCGTCATCTCCCAAAATCGCTTCACCCAACACATTGATGTTGAGATTAAACCCGTCTGATTTTCGATTCTTCACATATTTACTAAATGCTGGATCTTCGGATGGCAGGATCACACCGGCGGTGTCCTTGGATATTCGCCAGCTGACGGCTTTTTCGGTGATTCGAGGAATCAGTGGCGCGATCTTTCCCAGTGTGGCTAATCCGAAGCGATCGAATCTGCCTAGGGATACGGGCACGCCTTCGGCGGTGAGATCGTGCAACCTGCGCGCCGAACGTTTTGCTTTTCGAATTCGCAGGACTTGGTCGGTGAGGTCAAGGAGCAGGTCGCGACCTTGGTCGTCAGCGAGCAGGGTTGAGAGGCGGGTGGCAGAAGCGGCCTCCTTGCGAGAGGTGTCTGCGAGCGAGGCCTCGAGCAAGGCCAGGGCCCGGGTGTAGGCCAAGTCAATTAACTCGTCGTCGTGGGGCATGTCACTCACAGATGTCATGTTGCTATCCAAGTACTGGCCAGGGGGGTCTGTCTTGTGTAAAGGTGTGCACGTGGATGTCGAATTAGTACAAAATCAGTCGGTGTTTTTGTTCCGGCAATTAGTTGATGGGGTGCCCCAGGTCATGGGCTCGATCAAGGATCTTAACGATCGGCATTTCTATGTCAATGTGGGGTTTTGTGCTCGATTGGGGCTCAGATCGGGTGATGTTCTGGGACACACCGTCCGCGAGCTTTTTGGTGACGAACTCGCAGATTCCTATTTGCAGCAAGATGAATTGGTACTAAAAACGGGAAAACCTCTGCAGAATCATTTGGAGTTGATTGTGCGAGCTGACGGCCAACTGGGTTGGTATGTAACGAGCAAATCAGTGATTGTCTCGACACTGGGTGAACCGATTGGAATCGCAGTGTTGTCGGTTGACCTGCACTCGCAGGTAAATAGCGCCCACGCTGGGCTTGCCCGAGTGATCGCGGCGATCCGGGCGCGAATCGAGCTGCGGTGGCGAGTCGCACAGATGGCCGAGATCGCAGGGGTCTCCTCGCCATCGCTTGAGAGGCTGGCCAGGCGGACATTGGGTCTGCCTCCGCAGCAACTTTTGCAGCGGCTTCGCCTGGAGCATGCGGTGATGCTGATTACGCAAACGTCAATGTCTATGGGGAATATTGCCGCTGAATGCGGGTTTTACGACCAGAGCTCGTTTACCCGACAATTTCGCAAAGTTTTAGGCCTGACTCCCGGCGCCTATCGGCGCGCGGGCGAGTCAAAACCGGTAACCTTCCCACGTGCTGCTATCAGACCGGGATCTATTGACTGAGATCGACAATCAACGTGTGGCCATTGAGCCGTTTGATGTGGAAATGGTTCAGCCTTCGAGCATTGACATTCGGCTGGACCGGATGTTCCGAGTGTTTGAGAACCACCGTTATCCGCATATTGATCCCAGTATTGAGCAGGCCGACCTCACCCGACTGATTGAGCCTGAGGGCGACGACCCGTTCATTTTGCATCCGGGCGAATTTGTCCTGGGGTCAACCCTTGAGGTTGTGTCCTTACCCGATGACATCGCGGGGCGTTTAGAAGGTAAGTCCTCCCTTGGTCGGCTCGGGTTACTTACCCACTCAACGGCCGGTTTTATTGACCCCGGGTTTTCGGGTCACGTGACCCTGGAACTTTCTAATGTTGCCACCCTGCCGATCAAGCTGTTCCCGGGAATGAAAATTGGGCAGTTGTGCTTGTTCCGGCTGTCGAGTCCGGCAGATCACCCGTACGGGTCAGAAAAATATGGATCCCGTTACCAGGGGCAGCGTGGCCCAACACCTAGTCGGTCATTTGCGAATTTTCACCGTACCAAAATTTAGAGGCACCCTGTTAGTTGTTAGTTCACGACCTTTTTCCTGGTTGCTTCTAGGAGCAGAGTTGCAACATCAGATACAACAACACCCTCGGCTTGGCCTTCTTGTTGGCGCGAAGTAACAGCGTCGTTGAGCATTACGGAACAGAATGGACAGGCAACAGCGATTGTCTTGGCTCCTGTTGCGATTGCTTCGTCACCGCGGTTCTTGTTCACTTGGGTTCCAATTTTTTCTTCCATCCACATGCGGGCACCGCCGGCACCGCAGCAGAAGGATTTGTCGCCGGAGCGTTCCATCTCAATTTTCTTTGCCCCGGTTGCTTCAAGTAATTCGCGAGGTGGCAGGTAAATATTGTTGTGACGACCGAGGTAACAAGGATCGTGGTAGGTGACGCTTTCACTAGGCTCGGTGACCGGTGTGAGTCGATTGTAATTAACCAATTCACGCAGGAGCTCGGTGTGGTGAACGACGTCGTAGTCGCCACCAATTTGGGGATATTCGCGCTTTAGGGTATTTAAGCAGTGTGGGCAGGTCACGACAATCTTGGTTGCCTTGATCTCATTGAGCATTTCAACGTTTTGCATTGCTTGCATTTGATAAAGGAATTCATTTCCCGCACGACGCGCTGGGTCACCTGTGCACGTCTCGCCGTCGCCGAGGACCATGAAGTTTACGCCTGCGGTGTGGAGTAGTTCTGCTACTGCTTTTGTGGTCTTCTTTGCACGGTCTTCGAATGCACCCGCGCAACCAACCCAGAAGAGGTACTCAATATCGGCTGGAATTGTGTCTTCACCATCGCGGCCGAACACCCGAATCTCAAAGTCAACTTCGGTGATCCAGGAATTGCGGTCTGCTGCGTTCATGCCCCATGGATTGCCCTTTGTTTCAACGTTTTTGAACATGCCGTTGAGTTCAGTGGGGAAGTCTGAAGCAATCATGACCTGATTCCGGCGCATGTCAGCGATGTGGTCAACGTGCTCAATGTCCACCGGGCATTGATTGACGCAGGCGCCGCACATGGTGCATGACCACAAGACGTCGTTTCCAATGACTGGGAGCTCAAGTGAGAAGTCTCGGTGGCCGTCGTATGTGTAACCATCTGTTTCCGCGTGCTCGGTGTCCATTCGGTCACCAATGAATGGACGTTGCAATAGTTCCTGCTGTTCTGGTGTGAGAGTGGCGAGCGCCGCTTCGTCCAATTCACCAGCCCCAAGCGTGGTTCCTTTTGCTGCAAGTAAGTACTCCGAGGAAGCGAACAGGTTGTCTCGAAGATCCATGATGAGAAGTTTTGGACTTAGTGGTTTTTCGGTGTTCCACGCGGGGCATTGGTCCTGACATCGCCCGCATTCGGTGCAGGCCATGAAGTCGACGTAATTTTTCCACGTAAATTCAGAGATGTGGCCTTTACCAAAAAGGGCATCTTCTGGTGGATCTTCAAAGTCAAGGGGCTTGCCGTCATACATGATGGGCTGTAATGGACCTAGAGCGTTGGGGCGACGTGATGTGTACACGTTGACCGGTGCGGTGAAGATATGAAGATGCTTGCTGTTGAGAACGATTAGCAGCAGTACGAGAATTACGCCGATGTTGAGCCATAAGCCAACGGTTTCAATCCATTCGTTTGTGTGAATGCTGAGGCCGTTAATCCAAGTCGCGAAGTATTCGGACGCAAATGCACCGTCAGGGAATGGGAACACACCTGTGTTCACCTGAGCGGCG
>Ga0115564_10000697_pt1 | contig 33118 bp, 32 predicted proteins | sample COGITO_mtgs_1105_7_FD_88680 | JGI IMG/M metagenome (GOLD analysis project Ga0115564, IMG submission 88680) | Pelagic marine microbial communities from North Sea - COGITO_mtgs_110523 | ecosystem: Environmental > Aquatic > Marine > Epipelagic | place: Germany:Helgoland, sampling site Kabeltonne...
AGCCGCCTTAGTATAGTAACCAAAAGTCTCATCGGTTAATGGCCTAGGTCCAATGATATTCATATCACCGCGAAGCACATTAATTATTTGTGGCAACTCATTAATTTTAGTTCGCCGTAAAAAACGTCCTACTGGCAAGACACGCGGATCATCTTTAACGGTAACTGTACCTGTCGCCATGTTCGGACTATTTTCCAACATCGTAGCAAACTTATATAGGAAAAAGGTTTTTCTATTCTTACCCAAGCGCTTTTGCAGATAAAATACTTTTCCTTCTCCAGTAAACTTAAGAAGTGCACAAACCACACAAAAAAGCGGTGAGAGAATGGCCAACGCTAACAATACAAGAAACTTATCTAAAATATTCATAAGATTACATCCTCTGATCTAGGTTTTTTCCTAACTCAAGATGCGCAAATTCTGGCAAAACTCTTTGATACTCGACAAGGAGATCTTCTTTTGTCCAACATCCGCGATCCAATAGATTTTTTACATTCGAAAAAAATTTATCCAAGATGAAATTATTTCCTGATGTCGTCTCTAGTTTAATTATACCTACGGCATCAAATCTATTTAAGTCAATTGTATCTGAAGAGGTGTAAAATTCTTCATAGGGCTTTTCTCCTGTAGTATCAGTATTAAAAAAATAACAAGGCCATTTTCCTGCTTTAATGAGGGAGCTTGCCTCACTCCTAGCTTGATTTTCAGATTCACACTCAAATACCTCGTATCCCAAATCATTTATATATTGATAAGCTAAATCATAAAATTTAATCAGCTTAATTTTATAAGAGTGGGCAGGAAAGAAAATATCCGAGTCTTCCCCAAGAAATGTAGATAAGATGCATAATTGAGCCGCATCAGCATCACTAATAAAATACCGAGAGATATCTTTGGGCGCAGAAATCGGATCACGATTTGCTATTCGGTATCTAAAGCCATCCAGTAACGAGCCATCAGAAAATGATACATTCGCAAATCTAGCCATAGACACCGGACATACAGAGCGCTTTTCTAGTAAAAATTTCTCCATTATTAATTTTGAAGCCCCCATGAAATTAACAGGGTTAGCTGCTTTATCAGTCGACACCGAAAAAAACTTAGTGGCTCTCTGTGCCTCTGCAATTTGCAACAATATTAGTGAATTAAATATGTTTACCCGAGTCAGACGCATCAAACTAAACTGATCTTTCTCACTTCTTACATGTTTCAGGGCCGATAAGTTAATTATATAATCATAAGGCTTTTCTGAGGCAATGAATGCATTGAATTCTTGTGATCCAACATCAATTGGGACTGTTTTGAAGTCATCAACACCATAACCGATGCTACTACGAATACTTCTCACCAACTCTACAAGGTTATTCTCAGACAAATCGATAACATGTAACTTTGCAGGTTTTAACCGATATAATTCCCTGGTGACTGCCCGTCCTATGCTACCGCCCCCACCCACTACAAGTATCGAGGACTTATTTACTTTTTTACTTATTTCACGATAATTAACTTCATAGTCTTCATTGAAGATACTAGAAATAACATGTGTTTCAACAAGACGCACTATTTACCTCCTAAATTTAACCATTTAAAACAAATTACTTATTATTTGTGTACAGTGTTTTTACGCAGCCAGGATTTCTTTAACAACAGATGAAACTGAGAAATAAGAAGTGATGAGTTTCCTGGCATTATCTCCCATTCTAGCTCTAAGTTTCTTATCACCCAGTAAGGTTTCTGCATCTCTATAAAATTGCGCTTCATCTCCGTTAATTGATATCATGCCCGCATCATGCTCATTGAATAATTCAATTACATCATTTCTAGCATTAACACTACCCAAAATTGGTAACCCCGCTTCCATATAACCTAGTAACTTGCCTGGAAAATTATGCGTCATATGAGACCTAGCGAGTGTTATCAAGCCAACATCAACACACCACAACAACTGATGGTACAGCTTCTGGTCGACTGCAGGATGCAGCGTAACGTTATCGAGAGCCTGGTCTTCTATATATGCCTGTACTGAATTATACTCATGCCCGTCACCCACCAACAGTAAGTGAAACTTTTTATTGCCATCAATTTTAATTTTTTTTGCAAGCTTTAGTAATGCGAACATGTCTTGAGCATGTCCCATATTCCCACCATAAAAAAATATAGTTTTATTCTTAATACCAAGATTACCAACAAACTCTTTCCCTAACTGAGTGTCATGAGTTTGGTAGCTGGCGTGTGTCCAATTATAAATTACTTTAGATTTGTTCTTATACCGCGGAAAAATTTCAGCAAATATCTCCAAATTTCTTGGCGACTGAAGCCCGACTAGATGTGCTGAGTGGTAATTGACTTTTTCTATTATTTCTAAATATTTAGTAATAACAGAATTTGCGCGTAACAGGCCTTCGTCAATTGCCCATTTAGGAAAGAAATCTCGCTGTATCAGAATTATTTTAGCTCCTTTTCTCCTTAAATGAATACAAAAAGCTCCAAAAAAAATCGTTGGCGCGTGATTTATGCAATGTGTGAATTTTTGGTTATACCTAGATAGAATTAGTGAGACAAATAATAGAGGTGATAATAGCGATTCACTTATTAAACGCAAAACCTTTGATTTTTTTCGTATTTTGGGACATCTAAATTCTGCATATGTAACGCCTTCGTATTCTTTTATTTTTATCCAGCTTTTCTGTAGAATTCTACCTGGTACGAATATAGTCACATCGGCATTGAATTTAAGTAAATCGGTGGCAAGAATATGGTACATTTTCGCATGTACTAACTTACTGTCAGGCAAACTTTCATCAATAAGTATTGCTATTCGTTTCACTTTATTTTTTCCAAACTAGTTGATTAATGAAATCTATATGGCTGATAATAATCCTAATAATTTTTTCTGAAATATTTTTATCATAATAATCGTCTACAATATTTATGGACCTATTTTCATCACGTCCTTGAGTATCTAATATCTCAATTGCGCTATTAATGTATTTAGTATTAACTGGGCATAAAATAACGGCAGCTTGCTCCATTCCTTCCGGCCGTTCATGCGTATCTCGTAAGTTAATTGCAGGGAAGTTCATTATAGATGCCTCTTCAGTTATTGTACCACTATCGCTTAATACTAATCTCGAATTAGCCTGCAACTTAATATAATCTGTAAAGCAGAGAGGTTTACTGATACGTATATCTGAATGTAACGATAGGGATAATTTATCGAGTTGCTTTCGCGTTCGCGGATGAAGGGATAAAATAATTGGCATTTTTTGCGTTTCGCAAATTTCATTTAAGGTGCAAACAATGTTTTCAAGCTTAGATTGTAAATCAACATTTTCTTCTCGATGCAGGCTTGCTACAAAGTATTTACCACGAGAAATTTCAAACTTTTTAAGTACATTTGATTTAGATATTTTTTCATCATAATAATCTAGAACTTCATTCATAGGGCTACCAGAGACTACGATAGTTGATGGGTTGAGACCTTCTCTCAGTAAATAATCCCGGGCAATCTTTGAATATGGAATGTTAATATCGGATATGTGATCTACTATACGGCGGTTAATTTCCTCAGGCACCCTCATATCGAAACATCGGTTTCCAGCTTCCATATGAAATATAGGAATTTTACGTCTTTTCGCGGGGATAGCAGATAGTGCGCTATTTGTATCACCGAGTATCAAGACCGCATCCGGCTCAATTTGTGCCAGCAATCGATCCACTTTCTCTATTATTTGAGCAATCGTCTCCGCAGAAGAATTCCGAGCACAATCCAAGTAATAATCAGGTCGTCTTAACTCAAGATCTGAAAAAAATATTTCATTTAATTCATAATCATAATTCTGGCCAGTGTGCACAAGATTATGATCAAAAAATTCGTCAAGTTTTGGAATAATTCGCGATAGCCTTATTATTTCAGGGCGAGTTCCTATGATGGTCAAAATCTTTATTTTATCTTTATCCATAGTTTTAAATCATTCTCCCGAAGGCTCTTACACAAAGGTTTAACTTCCTTGAGTGTGTTAATACGCTCGTTCTTCATAAGCCTCCGCCGCCTACACCAGCGGAGTAATTGCACGGCATCAGTCTGTCTAGTGTTTACCACCTAAAACAAGAATCCTGTCCAGGCTCATTCGCTTTGAAGCCACTGTGCTTAAGTTTGAAGTGGTCCTGCTTTTTTTAGGACAGGTTTGCGGATTGGCTAAGGTGTACCAGCTTTCTATAAATCCCACTTTTCGTATCTCCGCTTGGATGAAGTATGCAATGTCTGGTGTCTCCCCTTTAGATATCCCTCGATACCGATCTTGTCGTGAAAAGCACAGGGCTGCGAGCTTATATGTGATTATCTCGGATGGAAGAATAGTAATACGTCATGAATTCTTTATGCATATCTTCTAGCATTTCTGGCCACGTAGCAGGCACATAACCTGTGGCTGTCATTAACTTTTGAAAGTTTAAGCTGCGATCAATTACCACAGTGTCACTTGGTTTTATTTTTAATTCACTCTGATAAATTTCCCCAACCATAAGTAAAAGTGTATGTTTATCAATTAACGGCCCGCCTAAATGTATCAATCCTGTTAAATCAGATCCAAAGATATATTTACTTAATACTCTCGCTACACTTACAGTAGGCATTCCAGTAAAGAATGCCTTTCGGTAGCCATTTATATTTCCTGTTTGTGACAAAAACCAATCTACTAATGAACTATTTCTATTTATCCCATGGCCTATTATTGAAGTTCTTATTGTTAGGTGGTTTTTGTAAGTGACTTCCCCTAACAGTTTACTCCTTCCATACAAATCGTTTGTACTTGGCAAATCATTTTCGTGATAATTTCCAGATATGCCATCGTATACGCAGTCTGTAGAAAAATGTATTAACTGCGCATCTATTGTGGTTGCTAACTCAGCAACTATGTGCGGGAATAATGAATTTACACGTATAACGTTCGATGTATTGTTCAATCCAGACGACTGTTTTATGACTCCGATGCAGTTTATTATGATATCAGGGCACAGGTCTCTGAGAGCCTGCTCCAGCATATTTTGATCATCAAGATCGACTAGAGCGATCTGGTTTGATCCAGTTCGCTGTTGAAGTATTGACCTTGTTTTTTGATCACGAACTGTTCCATAAACGCAATATTCTCTGGAGTTGGTCAAATAATTAAAAATACTATACCCAAGCATACCAGATGCACCCAATATTAGTATTTTTTTCATGAAGTGCTGGAGCTTTTGTGATGCTGAGCTGAAATCATAGGTAACTTCAGAAGTAATTTAATCAATTCCTTCTTTTCTAATCTGTTAGTATTGTGCGAATTATACTCCTTGAGTTCTTTCACATCGCTTGAACCTTCAGAAAAGTATAAACCATAATTTAAATCGCGATCATCACACGGTATTTTGTAATAGTCCTTTAAGGCAACGGCTTTCGCCATCTCCTCTTTGCCACACAAGGTTTCATATAATTTTTCACCATGCCGGGTACCAATACACACTAATTTCCGTTCTTTTGGGCAGTATATATCTTGAAGTGCATTTGCCAAAACTTCAATCGTTGCTGCCGGCGATTTCTGTACAAATATATCACCATTCTCTCCATTTTTGAAGGCAAACATCACTAAGCCTACAGCGTCATCTAATGACATCATGAACCTTGTCATTTGAGGATCTGTGATTGTAATTGCTCTGTTATTCATCATTTGTTCAATAAATAACGGGATTACGGAGCCTCGAGAGGCCATCACGTTACCATATCTAGTCGCACAAATGACAGTATCTGAGGTGCTGAACCGGGATTTCGCAACGATGATTTTTTCCATCAAAGCCTTGCTAATACCCATTGCATTAATGGGATAGACAGCCTTGTCCGTACTTAAGCAGACGACTTTTGCAACACCGCAATCAATCGCAGTTTGAAGAACGTTTTCAGTGCCCTGAACATTTGTTTTTACAGCCTCCAGCGGATAAAATTCACAGGATGGAACTTGCTTTAAAGCGGCGGCATGAAATACGTAGGTTGCCCCGTTCATAACGCCTCTTAGGCTGTCTTTATCTCGGACGTCTCCCAGATAAAATTTAAGCTTCCGAGAATTAAACTTTTGACGCATAGCGTCTTGCTTGGCTTCGTCTCTACTAAAAATTCTAATTTCGGCCACATTCTCATCAATTAAGTGTCTTGTAACTGCATTACCAAAAGATCCCGTGCCACCAGTGACGACAAATATTTCATTTCCATTAAAATTCAATTTCTTTTTCCCTTATGTTTACTGGCAATGCCTATTAGAAACTGCAATGTCTGATCAGCGCAAATTTTCCAGTTATATTCATGTGATAAAATTTTTGCTCTTTCTGAACACACACCGCGAAGCCGTGCATCAAGAACCATTCTTGTGATTGCCAGACTGAAACTTTCATAATTATCAATATCGAAATACAGTCCCGCATCCTTTAAGACTTCAGGCATAGGACCAACAGATGTTGAAATTATAGGAATACCACTTGCCATTTTTTCAATCAAAATGTTAGGCAAATTTTCACAGGTCGAAGCAAATATTGCGATATCGGTTTCTTTATAATAATCTGACATGTGATCAAAATTGATTACACCAAGGTATTCGATCCACAATCGATCAGGATCATAAAATGCAATAGCTGTTTCAAATTCTTTTAATGCGGATGGACGTGCGGAACCAATAAACTTAAGTTTTAAATTCCACCCTGTTTTATTACGTAAGAACCATGTGTATTTTATGATCTTGGATTGATGTTTGTAATGATCAATGGTTGAAACATATAAAAGATCGACTTTTTTATATGGAAATAATTCTTTTGCCATTTTCAGATTGCGAAATCTAAAGTCTATTCCGTGGGGAATAACTACTGATTTCGCCATTAAGTTGCCTGTAAATTTTTGAACAGTTTTTTGTGCAAATAAGGATAGGAAAATCATACCCTCAGATCTTCTAAAGCTTATTGATTGAACAAAGGTAAGTGTAATTGTTTTGAAGATTTGTAGAGAAAAACCAAATCTCAACGCCTCAGATATTTGAAACGGCAACAAATTCTGGCTTAGTACAACTGCAGGTTTGAACATACTAATATGTGTACCACCAGGCGCAAATAACACGTCAGATTTAGCTTTTTTGAGCTCTAAACTTAAACCGTAAACCTGCCAACATAATCTAGAAAATATGCCAGTATAAGGTTTTGTAACGATATTTTTCTCAATATTTGGATGGGACCTTAATACTTTTAATACTGATTTTCTTCCCCATATTACAAATTTAAGTTCAGGATAATAATCAAAATCTATAGCATTTATAATCTCTCTTAAATGAGTTAACCCACCCCCCCCACTTATATTAACAGCGTCAATTCCAATGGAATATTTGTCGTTCAATACTTTCATCTCCATCCCAAATTAACGTGTCTTACAAGCAAAGACTCTTTGTGCGCCAATTGTATCTTCATTTACCACCCTACTCTGAGCCATAACTATAAGCCCACACTCTTGTAATAATTTTAACAATTCATTTTTATATAATAACTTACGCATCGTCTCATCAGGTTTTGGCGCGCGCCACCTGAAAACCTCATTTTTTCGGTATCCTAACTCTAAGAAGATACAACCCTTAGATACCCGCTTCATTTCTAGTATAGTTTTCTTGGCATCACTTAAAGAAACAATACTTTGTAAAAATCTACACGAAACCGCGTGATCTACTGATTTGGATTCCAAGTGCAAAGGAAAGGATGGTGAACACAGCAAAGTCGCAAAAACATCAGTTTTTCCCAACTTGGCCTTACAAATTGCTAACATTTCCTTAGATAAATCCACTCCGACTAAATTAATTTTCTTCGTTTGATAGAGCTTTATAAACCTACAGGTACCAACTGGTACGTCCAAAATAGTAGATCTTTCTTCAATAAACCTTTGTAGATCAACTTCTAATGCAAGTTGCTCCTTTTTCCAGAAATCAGTGTCCTGTCTAAGTGTGTCGTAATCATCAGCATACGAATTATAATAAATGTTCCCAAATGGCCGCATTGGAATTGATTCCAAGAATGGCAAAAGAAAGGTGTATAGTTTTGGAAAAGTATTACGTACTAGCCCTTTTAACTGCGTATCAAACAATCTTCTTAAATTGTTAATCATAAACCACCCACCATCATCATGAATTTTGAAGTTCTTTCTACATTTACTTGAATGCTATCATTAGCTCTCAGATCTAGTGTCAAACTTCCCCTAGAACGCATGCATTCGCGAATAATTTTTATGTTTGACTCCTCTTCCATAAATGCGTTTTTTAGATCCTCAGAAGATTTGTACTTCAAGTTAAACGGCGCGCCACCTTTTCTTTGATTTAATCGCTGTGGCAACATGGAGTGATCCCGAACGGTGATGAATATTCCACCACTAGTAAACTGTATACAATCCAGCAGTTCATTTATAATATCTTTTTTTATTTGACAATCTGAGGTGTAACGTAGAAGAGATTGCATATATTTAATCGGCCCCTCATCGACGAGAACCAATTTATTGTCAGTTAACTCGCTGGCAACATAGATTTTAACTACAGCATTCATATACCCAAAATATGCACTTAAAAATTCACTATTTTTTTGAAACAATTTATCTTTTACAAAACGATGAAAGTGTGGAGCGTTCAACATGTAATTTACAAAAAAATAGTTATTGATATATGGAGAGTTCAACAAAAGACTACACCCTATTTTTTTTGTAAACTTATTTTTTAATAAAAAATTCTTACAAATAAAAATATGAAAGCGTTCCACACTATTCAAACTTACGTTTTCAAACTTGCGAAAACTGGGTAATATACTGTTACTCAATACGCGATCCATTGAGTGAATGTTTGGAGATTTGTTAATTACAAGGTTGATTATACTTGTTTTTCCCGCTCCTGACAGTCCAAAAATTTCTACTATTTTCATTTTTTCAAGGAACTCTTCATGGAACGATAGATTGCTGACAACACATCTCTACAAACATAAGGTGCCTGACTAAATCTTTGGTGCCTGACGAATATCTTCAATCTTGCTGTCGTATATTGAAATAAAACATTTATTGATCTCTTGTAATCGTTTGTCCAATACTCAGTAACAATCTCAGAAGCAGATAAAAAAATACATCCACTTGCTTTACCTCGTAACCACAGCTCCCAATCCTGCGATCTCCGAAGTTGCGCGTCATAAAGTCCAGCTTTTTCAAAAAAAGTTTTTCTGATCATTACTGTTGGGTGACAAATCACATTTCGGAATTCCAATTGTTCTTTGATTTCTTGATCAGCGATAGATTTGATAGTTCCTGGGACTCGCGTACCATCAGAGTACTTATTAAAAACATTGCAAGTCAATAAATCTACGGCAGGATATTTCTGCATTAAATTGATTTGAAACTCTAACCTATGTGGCAATTGAATATCGTCACCATCTACTCGCGCGATAAGAGGAGTACTAATAATTTTTATAGCTTTATTAAGTGAGGCTGCTAGACCTATATTTCTTGTATTTTTTATCAGTGTGATTTTTGGATTGCTAAGATATTCCTGAATTATTACTAGGGTATCATCATCCGAATGGTCATCTACAATTATAAGTTTCCAATCCTCGTAACTTTGTACGAGAATACTCTCAATACAAGCGCGGATCCGATCACTGTCGTTGTACGTTGCCAAAATTAGGGTAACAGCACTCAAGGCTGAATTCTTCTAAACAGTACGGTTAGACGATCACTATTTTTAGATACAGCCTTGAAACCTTCTCTTTTAAGAATAGAACTCACTTCGAGTTCTGTACTTTCTTGGTGAACCCCTCGTTCAAAACCTAAGTCTGCAGAAATATATTCAATGTTCTTTAGCACTCCTTCTGCACCCCAAATTACTTCTGGTTCAGCTCCTTCTGCTTCTAATTTTAATAATTTTATTTTGTTTGGTATATTTATTGTATCCAGTCTCTTTACGTACATCTGCAAACGCTCAGTGTAAAGTGACGGCTCAATAAAGCTCGAGTCTGCAGTCTCCGACGATCTGTAGAATGTGATTAATTCACTTTTGTCGAACAAACCGAAGTTATAAGCATGCTTGGTTTGAGTGTTCAAATGAATTTTTTCAAATTCGTTAACACTAGGTTCAAAAGCAATATAATTAACTTTATAACCTTTCCAAATTAGATATCTACCAAGTTCACCAATATTTGCACCACAGTCAATTACTGTATCTCCGTCAGAGAAGTTAATGTCATCAATGAAATAATCACGTGCAAGTTTTTCGAGACGCGTCGATAATCCTCGTGAGTACAGGCGCAGATGTCTATATTTTTCAGAAAAATATATAGCACCAATATCTTTCTCATAGGCAAAATAAGATTTATTTTCCTGATCGTACCCGAATTTTGTGTGAGAACGAGCCAAAATCTTCTGACGCCAGTTAGTAAAATAGCACCATCTGTTTTCTTTTAGGTATGTACATAAAAAAATACATAACAGTTGATCAATTTTTGAAATCAACATCATGTCAGGTTTTTATCAATAGAGCTGCTCGAGCGATTTTACTTGTTTGAATGCGCATGCGGCGCTGCTTAATTGCATCACGCCAATTAAGTTTTATTGCAAATTCAGAATTATTAAGTACAAAGTCCATAAAGTCCTCTGTTTTGACATTACGATATAACCCTCGGCCCCATGATCCAGTCTTATACTTTTCGAAAGGGTAATATCCTTTATCCAGTAATGGCTTAGGTTCAGCTAACGATGCACTTGCAAAGGTATCAACTCTAAACCCGTGATCGAATAATAGTTTAAATGCCGCATGGCTATCTTCTGGGCTCAGACGATAGTAATCGGGATGGAGTTCGAGTAAAATTTTACATGGATGGTCAGTTTCTAAGAATTTTTTCATCCCTCGAAATACAGAAAGCTCCGCACCTTCAACGTCCATTTTTATGAAAGTTGGATATTTTTTATCACGAAAATACTCGTCGAATGTTGTAACAGGCACCTTGATACTTCTGAGGCTCTGAAAACCCAGAGAACCTTGCTTGAGGCGATGTAAATTCGATTTTTCAGATAGCTCGAATTCAGACTCACCAATAAAATCAGACAACGCCAATTGATCACAACTTTTTACAAGTTCAGATAAAGAACTATTCATACTTAATGAAGTCTGGAATGCTTTGATGTTGCTAGGATCCGGTTCAACCGCATATAAGGCACCGCTATTAGAAAGCCTAGATAAAACGTAAAGCGATACATAGCCGATGTTACACCCAATATCCAGGAACACATCTTCGGGCAAAATGTTATCAGCTAAAACATCCATGAATTCAGGCTCACGATGCCACTGCCGTTTACCCAATGGTTTGGCCAAAACTCTGGATATCCCTGGATCATCAACTCTAAGAGCCATCTTTAAATTATGTATTTGATTTATTTTGTACTTTAAGATTTGAGACATTTGTTATCTTTTTCCACTTCATTGGTAGCTAATGCGTATTTATGAGCAACATTCGTAATATTAATTCTCTCAAGTGACTCTTTAATGAGTATGTTTTGATATCGTTTAAAATTGAGAAGCATTGTGTCGACTGCTTGTTTGAGCTCGTAGAACGTAGGAGGTTCTACCCCACCATCATAATTGTAATTAAAATACGGCTTATGAAGACCATCCTCCACGTCTAAGAGTATCCCCGAGGCTCCAACAACTTCAGCTACGCCACCACTTGCGCAAGCCACAACTGGTAGACCATGGGCCATTATTTCCAGCATAAGATTTGGGCAAGGATCAAATCTTGCTAAAGATATATAAAAATCACAATCCCATATCAAAGAAGAAATGTGATCATTAAAATCTTCGAATTTTTCGTAAGGGATAATCCAACTGTTGTTGCGAAGTAAGAACTCATCATAACAAAATATATTACCCGACCGATCTAACTCTTTAACATTTGGCTCATAACCCAGTAAAATCACTTTAAAGTTATATTGATCACTGCTTTGACGTAACTGCTCAAAAAATAACAAAACATCCCTTGTCCCTTTTAAGGGGCGATTTTTATGAAAGGTCACTAATATTTTTCTATACGAATTTTTTTTTACATTCTCATCAACATTTTCTAGTCCATAAAATAATGTGCCATTGTTTATAATATTATAACGCTTATTTGGAAAATATATAGCATAACAATCTCTGCAAAAGCTACTCTGATAGACCAAATGATAACTAAAAAGTATCCTGATAAAAATTCCAAAATTCAGTAGAAAGTTAATAGACTCTGCCACAAAATTATATGTTTTTTTATTTTTACTCGCTAATTTTATAAGAAGATTAGAAAATATTTTGGAGAACTTCATTCTCCTCTGTAAAAAATTTCTAGTTAATGGATAGCTGTTTATCCCATCTAATCTTAAAATAATTTTTCTGCGCTTTAATACTAACAAAATTAGAGACGCCAAGCGGATGTTCACATTGCAGATTATCGCACTACCAGCGTCAGCTTGAGGGGTGTCTATGCTTCTTGATTCATTTTCCAATAATTTCATAAAGCGCGCACCGCTTCCGGTTTTTTGGAAACAACTTGATATTCTAAGCGACATAATTTGTCCTACTTGCTCGGAGAGCTAATTGGAACGCTACGAGTATAAGAATTATTGCACACACGTTGAAGAATATATTTATGTAAGTGTATGTCATATCTATTCTGTATAATTTATAAAAAATTTCAGCTGACTGTGAGTAAAGAAGCACCCCAAAGGCCCCAAGACGTGCAAGACAGAACTTCACAATCAATATAAGTTGAACAGCGCAGATAGTATAATAAATTGGTGACCATGAGCCAAATACTAAGCGTGACTCGGATATTAATCCAAAACCTTTACCATGGCCGGCCAGGTATTGTTCTCCAAAACATTTCTTCATGTAGATTGTATCATTTGTTTGAACACTATCATTAAAAAGAAATGTAGCACCTTCCCAGAAAGGAGTAGCCGCTTCTAGATTACAATTTGGCGAGTAGAAAATATAGAAATAATTAGTCAACATGTCTGTTTCGAATATTTCAGTCAAATTAATAAATAGATCTGATGATGGTCCCATTAAGCCTTCTGCAAAATTCATAATTGATAGAATAAAGCCACTCAAAATTATGAGTAATAACGATTTCCATTGTGAAGGTGGTTTAGTATCTTTTGTAAACTGATAAAGCAATGCCGCAGGTACTAATAACGTAACAATTCCACCCTTATCTCCAGTAAGAAGTATATAAATTATCAAAATAAAAATAAAACTAACACCGCTCGACATTTTTGAAATTAGATTCATTGAAGAATTTAATCTGGAAAATATAAATCGGACTATCAACAAGGTAATTACAATATCTGCACCATCACCAAGTAATTTATTAATTGCTAATGATATATCTGCTTTCTCTAATACGGATAAGATTATAGCTACAATAATTAAAAATGTTATATTACTATTTTGGATAAGCTTACGAAAGTTATTATTTGACGTTTTTGTAATACGAATATTTAGGATTCTTATGCAAATTCCCAAAATTATAACGCTTAAACATAATTGAATGGTTAAATCATAATTTATTTTTTGCAATACATCAAAGGCTTTTATCCTACCACTGTAAGTTAAAGACAAAACTTCAAACCATAATAAACCGATCAAACCTGGTACTACTAGTAAAAGCGAGGTGTCAAAGACTTTTTTACGTCCACAAGCTGTAGGGTATTCTGATAACTTAATGTAAGCAAAGGTCGTTAAAGATATTAATAATATTTCAATCATAATAAAATTATATTATTAGCATTCGGCCATTCTGTGTAATAACTTTTAATATAAAAATTTGTTTTTGGATTATCTTTCATAAAATTAATTAAATATTCAATAATATTTAGTTTTTCAATTTTTCCAGCTTGTTGTTCAAGTGTTAAGTTTGGTGAAATTGTTTGCTCGGTCAAATATGGCGCTTTGTAAAAATCTAAACCATACATATAAATGTTTTTGATTTTCAATTCTTTAACTGCATATAGAATTGTTAGCACTCCCGTGTTAGGAAATTTATTTTTAAATTCCTCTGGGAATTTTAAATATTCCCAGTTAAAATTTCCTGGAAGACATCTTACTTCGATATGTGGGTGTTTTAATTTAAGGTAAATATACTTGCGCAGGAGGCGCCAATCTTTTAGCGAAAATTTAACGCTTAACTGGATCTTTTTTATCTTCAAATCTTTATAAGATCTGGATGTTAATCGCGCATTTAAACTTCGGTTTACGAAGTGAGTAATATTCTTTCCTTTAAGCTTATTTTTGACGATTTTTAACTCATCCTCAAAATCACTTACCAAAATTATTTCGTTGTGCAGCTCAGCGTCATTCGAAAAAAACTCGAGTGATGAGCCTTTCATCAAGATACAAATCGAGTTCTGTTGTTCCTTCATTTGTCTCTTTCAGCACTTTGACCAATCAGCTCTAGTAGCTTTTTTTTATCCACCTTTCCAGATAAAGTATAAGGAAATTTCTCGATCGCGCTGAATTCTTTCGGTATAAATTCAGGATTAATTGTAAAATCGACGTGATCTAAATTATCGGGAATGTCTATTCCATTTTCATGAAATGCTACCAATCTAGTTACTATATTGTTATCGTCTTTTATAGGAATTACAATTATTTGCTTTACACCCAAACTAGTTTGAAGATCTGCTTCAATCTCACTAATTTCAACTCGCTTTCCTGCGATCTTGATCTGACTATCAACTCTACCATAACATGTCAGTAGCCCTGCTGCGTCTCCAGAAACGACATCGCCCGTTCGGTACCAAGACCGTCCATCTTTGTCCCAATCAAAACGTTGAAAAGAACTTGCGGTTGCCTCTTCATTATTCACATATCCTCTACACACTTGTGGCCCGGTTATTACAAGTTCTCCCTTTTGACCAATCTTCACGATATTGCCTAAATCATTTATTATTTGATGCTCATGTTGTTCGAATATACGACCAATTGGAACTGTACCTTCTTCATTGGGCTCGCGCTGAGGCGAGTATTTATGACGCGAAATCCAAATAGTTGTTTCTGTTGGCCCATACAAATTTTCTATAGTACTATTCGGTGCGGCTATTTGCCATGCGTCTGCCAAATATTTTGGTAATGGTTCTCCACCAAACCCACTAATTTGTAACGATGGAAAGTGATTAGGAGTCAACTGACCCAAATTAAATAGAAACCGTGCGATTGAAGGTGCCGAATTCCAAACTGTAATTTTATTTCGTACAATAAAATTGCTTGGAACCATCAGTTCGCGTTCGTCAATTAAACACAAAGTGCCACCTACAGAAATAGTCACAAATATGTCCGCCATGACTGGGTCAAAGCCTAAGTCAAAAGTCTGAGACGCTATATATTCTTCAACTGGATAATAAAAACTGTGCATGTTTAAAACAAACGCGAGCAAATTGCTTGCAGTAATTGTTATTCCCTTTGGTACTCCAGTACTCCCAGACGTAAACATTGTGTAAACGGGGTGTTCGGGATCATAGTCACTTAAGACAAAATCCAATGAATCGTCGCAAGAGTATTTATCGAACTCTATATTATAATGCGTTGTAATTTTACCTAGATGTGTGACCTCAAAATTTTCTGATGTTAAAATAAATGATATTTTTGCCTGATCAATTGTTTCTTGTTGCCTTTTTGCTGTAGCCTTTAGACTAATGGGTACAACTTGATTGCCAGATAAGATTATCCCTACCAAGAAAATTATAGTATCAATTGATCGGCAAGAATACACGCCAATTTTATTACCTGATATATTCGATTTCTTAATTAATTGTGCGACTAATTTTGCCTTGATTGCAAAATCACGATAACTGATACTGTTAGTATCGCTTTTAATAAACGCGTGATCGCCCGGCTTCAGTAAACAGGATAATAGGTATTGATGAAAACTTTGCCTCTTCACCGCCACTTTTCCTTAATAACAGAGATAATGTCTGTGACAGAGATCATTGTGCTTATTTCGATTGGGTTAAATACAGTGTTTAATTTCTGCTGTAATTCCATGATTAGAGACATGTGTCTTAATGAGTCCCAGGATCTAGTATTTTCCATTGTTGAGTGAAAACCTACTAATTTATTCTGTAGGGAGTCTTGTATTATCAATAGCAACTCTTCATCAGTTAATATTTTGAAATTTGATTCGAAAAGTGAAGCTCTCTTTAGATAATCACTATATGTCATTCCATATATCCATGCGTCATGAAATGTACCATCTTTTAAATAAAATTCACGTAATGTACCTTCATATAACATTCCAGAAGCTAAAACAGCATTTTTAGTACGTTCATTGTTGATAAAAGTTTTTCCAAATAGCCGGTTCAATTTCAACACTTCGAAACTATATTTTAATAGAGACTCTTGTATTTTTAATATGTGCCCGTGCCCCCATATATTTGGGTCTAAACCAAACCCCCATTCGCCTGAACTTCGTTCACTATCAATATTAATAATTGCAGCTGTGCCTATGACTGCCCTTGATTTTGTATCGCGTATTGACCAATACGCGCTGTTACCATTTTCAACCCTTGATAACCATTTTTCAACTAACTGTCGCACATTGTGAAGGTCACTCGGCGGAGCAAACTCAAAAAAATCGTACATCCTTTCATCTACTGAATAATTATAAATTTCTACATGATCGTTTATGGTTAATGTACAAAATTCATAATGATTGTCCGAAATAACAAATGAGTCAGGGCTAATTTTTAAATATTTTTTTTGATTTGTTTCGGCATTCATGTTCTGGCTCATTTCATTATTGTTCAAATTAAGTAAGATACCCTTAAATCTCTGTATTTTTTTGCTGGTGTAAACTTATTTCCCCGTCTTTTAAGGATATAACACGATCACAGAATTTGAGTGGAGTAGCACCGTGTGAAATAATAATTATTGTTTTCCCAAACATAAACTTTTTAATGTTATCCAAAACAATTTTCTCGGTTTGAGGGTCAAGAGCGTTGGTAGCCTCGTCTAGAATAAGTATGTCAGGTTTTTTATAAAGAGCCCGTGCAATACCAATTCTTTGTTGTTGGCCACCAGAAAGGTTTGTAACCTGTCCACCTATCGTTGTTTGATAACTCGCTGGTAATTCATTTTCAATGAAACAGTGTAAATGAGCCACTTTTGCAGCTTCTTTAACTTCTTGTTCGTCCGTTACATCTAAGTTTGCTGCAAAAGATATATTGTTCAATATCGTTTCATCCCTGATAAATACTTTTTGAGGAACATAGCCAATCTTATTTCGCCAAATGTGATTAGTTTCTATTGGCTTTGATCCACAGAGTATTTGCCCATTTGTTGGTTTAATAATACCTAGCAATAAGTCTATTATTGTAGTCTTACCGCTTCCCGTTGGCCCGATCAAACCAATAGTTTCGCCTGGTTTCACTTCAAATGTGATATTGTTTAAGGCAAGTTTCGTTTTGTCTTCATATGCATATGTTACACTATCAAACTTTATAACTTCCTGATCCGATATATGCTTTGATTTAAACAAGCGGCGTATTGGAGATACTGTCACGCTACAACTTTTAGATGCAAGCAAGTCTTCGCCCAATTTATCAATTGCACTATCTGCATACCTTATTTGTGTTAATGAGCTATAAATCTGCTGTATAGCTGGGATTAATCGGTAAGATGCAATTGCAAATATAGTCAGCCTAGGAACGGCCTGCACAAAGTCCTTGCCATCACCTATAAGCATCAAACAAATTAAAATGATTGCTACAAAAGCTATCCCTTCAACGACATATCTAGGAACCTGGCTCAAAGTACCTGAAATTACTTGACTTTCGCTGTAAATTTTTACTGGTTTTTTAAATGTACTCACGATAGCATCTTCTAGATCATTCGCTTTGATCTCTTTCAAGCTTAAGAGACCCTCCTGTATTATTTTTGTTTTTTGTGAGTTTGAAATACTTCTCATTACACCAGAGTTCAAAACTTTTTCTTTTGTGGATCTTAATATAAATAAATAAACTAATCCCACCGCACTTACAGAGCTTAATGCGATAAATGGGTCAGCTAAAAGAAGAATGACAGTCATAAAACATGCTATAAAAGATTGCGTAAATAGAGTTAAAAGCGGCATTAATCCCTTGCCTATTATAACCTCAATTTCTAACAAGATATTTTTTGATAATGTTGGAGTATTTTTATTAAACATCCAAGAATATGGTTGCTTTAGGTAATACTGAAAAAGACGAAGTGATAAATTCCGCTCAACAGTGTGAGCAAATCTTAACTGATTATAAACCAAAAGCGACCTCAAGTAAGCAGTTGTTCCCAATACAACGATTAAAATAATTCCAAAGGCTTTTATGAAGCTTTCATAACTATTTAGCCCAGATATCAAATATATCTGATTTAAATATTGGTTATTAGTGATAATTGACAAGTCGGACATCACAGCCAAAAAAGGCATTATCGAGATTAATCCTATCGCGTCAATTAATGCCACCAGGAATGTTAACACAAGCACTCTAACGCCTCTTAAGAGTTCGTTTCGTGTTAATAACCGTAATATTCCTAAGTAAGTTATCATATCTAATTATCTAGGCTTTTTGGATATATCAAATGCGTACACAAACCGTGACACAAGTCTTTTTGGCTTTGCCATATCTCGGATATAAACTCAATGTAAGGAATTATTTCATTAGTATTTTTCAAAAACTTTTTGAAATTTATTTCTCTTTTAATCATGATAATAACTTCACCTCAAAGACAATATTAGCTGTGTGTTCCAAGCAATTTGTTACGCACAGTTATGTTGCATAGCTCAATGTAAACGTTTTGTTGCGGTTTTTTGTTCGTTGTATTTAGCTTAGCGTTATTTGGTATTTTCAGGCACATTCAATAGGCTTGCCACTAATTCATTTTGCATCTCCAGATCCACATACATGCGTTTCAGACGCTCGGCTTCAGCCTACAAGTGCTTCATCTCCGAAATAAGCGATGCGTCCATTCCACCAATATTAGCTTTTTCAAGATCGAGACAAACTGAGCCTCTGAATAACATGGTTTCATTATCGTGAACCTTCTTGGTTTATCTTGCCGCAAAAATCCTAATTTTTAAAACTATTTTTCGAGGGATTACCACATGGCATTCTTAATTTTTTGAACTCCAATTTACACTAGCGAGTTACCAAGCGCTACGACCACCATCCATGACAATATTCTGGCCATTCAGGTAGGATGCACCATCCCCAGCTAAAAAAATCAATATTTCATGATATTCATTTTTGTTAGCCATTCTTCCCAGAGGGATTAATTTCTCTAGACGTGACACAAACTCTGGATCATGCGCGTTGTACACGCCACCCGGCGAAAGAGTATTGGCCCGAACATTTTTGTCTGACCAGTAGGTGGATAGATATAGCGTTAATCCATGCAAACCAGATTTAATTACGGAGTAACTAACGGGTTTGACTGGTTGTGAGCCTGGTTTTAATACTGAACGCTCGTACAGCTTTTGATTTGGAGCAATTACAGAGAGATCAGAAGCGATGTTGATGATGCTACCTCCACCCATTTCCGCCATTTTTTTTCCAAAAATTGACGCACACAATATAGCCCCAGTCAAACCAACCTCTACTTCTCGATGAAATGCTCCAACATCAAAACTTTCTAACCTAGACTCTTCACTTAAACCATTATTTGTGGCACTTTTATCATTCTTTGGATTTATTGCGGCATTGTTTACCAACGTAGATACAAACCTCCCTTTAGCAGTCAAAAAGTTTGCAACTTCATTTATACTCTCCAGAGAGGTAACGTCCATGCGCATGCTGTCTACTTTAGCTTTGGGAAACGTTTCTAGAATACCCGCGCGAGCTACTTTTAGTTTCTCTTCGTCGAGATCAGTCATTACGACAGATGCGCCAGCGCCTGCGAGAGCCAGGGAATGCTCTTTTCCAAGCAAACCAGATGCTCCAGTGATCAAAGCCCATTTATTTTTTAAATTATTATTACGCATTCTTGACTTCGGAGCTGGATGAGAGCTCAAATATTTCAGAAAGATTTTCTAATATATTTAAAGTCTCATTGTTATTGTAATTTTTTCCAACAAAAATTGATTGCATCTGTTTTTCAAACAGATCAGGCTGTATGAATTCCTGTCGTGTGTAAAAGTCCTGGCCGTCGGGGCTCATAGAGACTTGATTGGTGTTATAGTCGAAGCGCCGAAACCCCTCATCAGTGCAAACTGTAATCATACGCTCTTCTTTGTGTGTAAGAAAATTCAGTTTAGCTGTGATTTTCGTTTCCCCAACAAATCCTTTTAAATTTATGCATGACTCAACATCTATTTCAAAACCAGTATTTTGATATTGCTCTAGTTCATATACTTTAAGCTGACCCAAACAAGAAATTAACAATGCTAATTCATGGCACTCTGTTCTAAGTACGCCGCCACCTAAACTTTTTTTACCTGCGTACAATATTCGGTAATCCTCATAAACATGCCAGTTGGGGAAATATGACCCAACAGAACAATCTATGGATTTAAGTTCGCTTCTTGATGTGCTCTCTATAAATGCTCTTAGCGCTAATGAAACTGGATGAAAAAATCTCTGAAATCCTACATATAAGCTATTATTTCCCTGTTCCAGTAAAATTTTTATTTTCTGATATTCGACTGAGTTAGTTAATCCTGGCTTCTCACAGAATACGTCCGAACCTGCCTGTAATGCTCTGCAAATATGGTCTGCATGCAAAGAGGTTGGCGTGGAAATGACTACAAGTTCAGGTTTTTCTGCTAGGGCCTCGTTGAGGCTCAAATAGTTGTGCAGACTGTTTTCTTTCTCAAGAAAGGCGCCTGACTTCACCGAAAAATCAGCATTAAGAACCGGCGTGGTTTTCTTTGTGCGATGGCACATCAACCGGGCCTTGGGAAATTTCTGTTTTAGATATCTAAGGTGCCGCTGTCCTGCGCCGCCTAACCCCAAAAAAAGTATGGATCTATAGGGGGTCATGACTTCGCCTCACTCCAGTAGTATTTCCAAAAATCCAAATGGAATTTGGCAGTGCGCAGTGGATCCTTGCCTCTCGTTGTTTCAAAGGCAAAACTCTTGTCAAAGCCTATTATATTGAGCGCCTCGGCAACTTCACGAAAATTTACTCGTCCGGTGCCCAGCAAAACATTTTCGTTTGCAACATTTTTGTCCTTAATATGTACGTGGCCGATATGTGAACTAAGTCTCATGATCTCATGAGACAGATTAGAAGTCAGGTTTATTCGGTTGCCAGTGTCAAACACAACTTTAACGACCGGGTTATTAATCTCCAGTAATAGTGAAAGTAAATCATCTGCTGTCAGTAATGTTTCTAGCAAAACTGTAATCCCAAGACTTGACGCTGTATCAGCTACTGTTCTTAGGACTTCGCCAATGCGTGTTATACTGTACAAGCTACAATCACTTTGCTCTAATAAAGGCAGAATTAGTGCTTTCGCACCTATTTTAGCACACCTGTGAAGTGTGGATAAGGTATGGTCAAAAACGAACTCATTGTCAGGGGCAAAAAGGCTGTGATCAATTACATAATCGCTACATACTGTATAAATGGTCAAATTTGCACGGTCTACTGCCGAAACTATACCTGATCCCCCATTTACCCAAAACGGATTAGTCGGTTTATCATCTCTTTCAATCAAGAGTTCTATATAGTCATAGCCTAACTTTGTGGCTGCACTGAACTCGCCCTCCCAATTTTCAAAAGGAAAATATTGTAGTTCTCCAGCAGGCGCAGTGGATAGCCGTCCCTGAATAATTCCAAATTTTTGTGTTTTGAATGTCATGGCTTTATTCTCAGTTAGAACTGTTAAATTGAGTTAAAATATTAGACAATTTTTCGACTTTCGATTCAGCCTCCAACAAATCACGGTAATTAGTCTTAAAACACATAACCCGCTGTTGTAGTCCTTCGGCAACTGGGCATAGCCCTTCTGCACAAACTTGGTTTCCTAAATGCTTTCCAGACAGTGCTGGCTCGAGGTAGGGAATCGCAACTACACCGTAAAAGCCATCACCAGTTTTCTCAACATAACGACGATAGAAAGCCTGCCACGCATCATGGTCATGCGCTGTTGGCTTGAAATCGACACTGAAGGTGTAATAAGCATGAACACAATTGGTTGGAGTTCTTTGTGGAACAAACCAGTCATATCCGTTGGAAATATCTTCGTACATTTTTCCAACAGCTTTTCGCCTGCCAACAATTTCTTCAATGCGTTCAAGCTGTCCTAACCCAATCGCTGCTGATACTTCGTTCATACGGTAGTTCAATCCTATTGTATCGAAGCGCTTGTAGTTAGGGTTTTGTACAGCCTCTAACGCCAGGTGAGTCCTTCCCGCATCAGCAGTCAAATGCCGATATCCAATCCCAGCAAATTTCCTGGCACGTTGTGCTAATTCTTCGTTATTCGAGACGATCATTCCGCCTTCGCCACCGGCACTCAAGTGTTTTTTAGCTTCAAACGAAAAAACGCTAATATCTGCAATGGTCCCCGCTAGCTTACCGTTGTAATATCCTAATACTGTTCTTGCGGAGTCATCTACAACGATAATGTTATTCGCGCGCGCTAACTCCATGATAGGCTCCATATCACAGCTTAGGCCTTCCCAGGAAACAGTTACTATTACCTTTGTTTTAGGCGTTATGGCTGCCTTAATTGCGTCTAACGAAATCAAATGCGTTTCTTCATTGACGTCAACAAAAACTGGTGTCGCACTTAAATGTAGAGCACAATAGGTGTCCATGATAACCGTTAGGGCTGGGACGATCACTTCATCACCTGGTCCAACACCTGCCGCGTAAAGCGCGGCGTGCAAACCAGAAGTTCCACTGTTGCAAGAAATGGCATGCTTGACCGAAAAAACTTTGGCAAACCGTTTTTCAAATTCGTGGCTTTTTTCGCTACTAGAGTCGTGAAAACACACTGCTTCTAGCAAGTGCTTTATCTCGTTAATTTGATATTTATTGGCACTATTAATTTCTGGTGCTATTTCCGAAATAATTTTGTCTAGTTTTTTCATCATGTTTCGAGCCCTTTCGCTGAGATTAAAACTTTAGCTTTTTGATTATTTGCCCATTCATCCTTACGAAAGGCATTTATGTTCTCGAGATCAGGATTTTGAGAAAGTAGCCTATTGATCGAATTGCGATTTACATCTGGCCCTAAAAGAGACAAAATTGCATGGAGAAATATATAATCTTCTTGATAATCGAGGGTCATTCTCGCGGAAATCACATCTTGAAAAGGTTCTGAAAGTTGCAAAGTTTTCAACTCAGGAACTGCCTTCATATACGCCCACATCATTTCGGTGTCCGTATCGGCAGCTAATCCAACACACGCTGCGTCTATCGCTTTTGATTTTATGGAGTATCCGACCGTTGCTCCGCCGGCGGCAGATGATTTTGACGGTTCAATCATATCAAAGCCTTCAGACAACTTTGCAAAGCTGCGTCGGACTTCTTCAGGACAGAAAAAGGGATCGTCGGCATCAACTGAATGAAAGCATTCCAACATGAACTCTTCACAACAATTTCGCCAGCGTTGAAGCTTGTTTTGTTCAGAACCTCGAAAAAATTCGACGCCTAATTCATTGCAAATTTCTATGAGAATATCGTCTGTTTTATCTGTGGTTGTGCATAGAATAGGACGCAAGCCACCCTTAATACAGCGCCTTAACACATGGTGAATCACGGTATCTTGCCCAAAACGTAAAAGACATTTTTGAGGTAACCGGGATGATTTAGTTCTTACTGTTACAATAGCTGGGATCATAATATATCATTGAGTTTGAACGTTAAATTATCGTCTTTCGATCCACCATCTGTCATTTGATGAAAATTTTTTATCTACAAAAAAGACTTTTTAAACTACACGGAGTCTTTGATCCATGGATAGTTGGTTTAACGATATTTAGGGACGACAACATTAACTTAAGAACTCTTGTTCTGCAATTCCACAAATTATGTGACCAATTAAAATGTGGCATTCTTGAATTCGAGCAACATTTTCTGAAGGCACGATTATACTTTGAGTCATCGAGGCCATTTTTCCACCGTTATTGCCGGTTAAGCCCACAGTCTCAATGCCCATGTGCTTAGCAGTTTCAACCGATTTTAAAATATTAGCACTATTTCCACTAGTGGTAATTGGAATGAATAAGTCTTTTTTTAATCCAATTGCTATTAGCTCACGACTAAAAATTTCCTCAAACCCGTAGTCGTTTCCAATCGCGGTCACACTAGAGTTGTTCGTTCCCAGAGCAACTGCTGGCAAGGGTTGTCTGTTAGTTTTTAATTTGGATATAAACTCCGCAGCCAGATGCTGTGAGTCAGCAAAACTACCACCATTCCCGGCGAAGATGATCTTGCCACCGCGACTGAGGCATTTTCTGCAAGCAACACCGAGGGCTTCAATTTTCATCAGTTCAGTGGGCGTCTCTAAAAGTATTTTTTTAACTTTAATCGAAGCTGTTATTTCAGTTCTTAAAAATTCTGCATCATCACTTACCAACTTTTTGTCTCCTGTATACGTTCAAGGGCCGTCCAAAATCCTTCACCATTATTTTTATGGCCTTGCCAGATCTCGGGAATAAATGATGGTTTTTCGACCATTTCTGAAAAAATACTTCCTAGGCGCTCAAAGTCAATTTCACCTTCCCCTATCTGTACTCCTTCTCCGTTTGTCCCTATTGCGTCACCTAAATGTAGATGGGCTGTTACGTCTTTCAAAGAAGAAATATACTCATAAAAATCTTCACCTGTATGAGTACAGAGCATTTTAGCATGTGACACATCTAAGCAAATACGCATTGATAATTTTTCACAAATATCTAAGATTTCTGGTCCATTCATGAATAGGTTTTGGTAGCGCTGGCCGCCGAAATGCCACGGAAACGGCGCCATATTCTGAGGTATTAACTCTACACCTTCTAAGTTTAGACGTTGCATGCATCCTGCAAAAACCTCGTATCGCTGCGCTCTCTGGTGAGTGCCAATCGGAGCATCCATAGAAAATCCTCCAATATTTGCAACTATTTTGGGTCGTTTAGTGCCTGGAAAATAATCTTTTAGTGCACGCGTGATATCTATAACACGCTGTGTTTCAAGCAGAGATTGTTCTAAATAAATTTGATTAGTTGTGGCAAGATTCATGAGCATGCTGTCTTTGAAAAGTTCAGGTGCATGGACAACAAAGTCTGCTGAATATGTGCCTTTAAGGTAACTGGATAATTCCAAATCCATATCGCTGTAGGAAAGGTGAAATTCCCACAGGTCTGGAGTACACATATTATTCAGCTTAGCAAAATCATGATACCTGACTGGGATACCCCAGGGTAATCCAAACTTATAATTATCTGGTTTTATTTCCTTCCCCGAAAGGTCTTTTTCAAAGAAGAAGTCCTCTTTGTCTTTATCAAACTTAATCTTTTGACCAACCAAATCGTCAATCCGGTACGGCGGCAATCCTTGCCCAGGGCTTCTTACTAGAATATCTTCTTTTTGAATGACCGCACCAATTTTGAGAGCTCGGGCACTCACCAAGCTCTTGCCTAGGTTTTCACGATTGATAAGCTCACCTTGCGATAGTTTTCGATTACCCGGCACTCCAAGAGCAATTTCGATCTCTCTAATCGCACTAACCATTCTCGCAAACTCTGATGGTACAAGGCTTGCTGCGTGATCTGGACCTTCCATTTGGCGATCCAACGTAATATGACGCTCCACTATTCTAGCGCCCAAAGTTACTGCTGCGATCGAGACATTCCAACCTCTTTCATGTCCAGAATAACCAACCAGTTTGTGCAATTTTAGTAATTCAGGAATATAGCGCAAATTAATGTCATCTAAAGGTGCAGGATAAGTACTATTACAATGCAACAACGCGAACTGAGCTCCCAAATCAATTAACAACCTTGTAGTTTTTTCAATTTCTTGTTGGGTCGACATACCTGTTGAAAGGATCAGTGGGCGTTGGAATTTTACTAAAAGCCGTAACAATGGCCAGTTTGAAAAGTCTGCAGATGCAACTTTGAAAGCCGGAACATTCATGTTGCTTAGTACTTTTGCACTTTCTTCGTCCCAGGGCGTACACATATATGCAACACCCTTTTTATCGCAATACGCTTTCAGTTTTTTCTGTTGCTCTAAGTTTAGTTCAAACCTGTCTAAGAGATCCAAAACATACTCTGTGGACAAATCATCTCCAGATCGATCAATGCTCTTTTGTCTGTAAACCTTACTTAAACTCCGCATTTGGAACTTTACACAATCAGCGCCAGCATCAATTGATAAATCAATTAGTTCAATCGCCCTGTCAAAACTTCCATTATGGTTATTTCCAATCTCAGCTATAACAAATGTTCGCTCATCGCCAATTTCAAACTTATCAATTTTCATATTAAATCTCGTTCTTTACAACCCAAGTTTTCAAACCATACTTATCAAGCAATATGCGTTCCGATCGTCCGCCGATACTATCAAGGTGTGACCTTAGACCAGGTACATTTTTAGGAGCTGCCATAAACAAGAAAAACCCACCTGCGCCAGCACCTAAGAGTTTGCCACCTACTGCGCCGTGCTCTTTAGCACCAGAATAAATATCGTCTAAGTATGGGTTAGAGATGTTTGAGTCTTGCTTCTTTTTAGCAAGCCATGCCCGGTCCAATAACCTACCTAACTCACTTAGTTTGCCAAGCAAGATACATTCCTTCATGGCGTCTGCTAGCTCAACAGCTTCTATTAATGCTAGCTCTTTTTTTTTCGAATTTTTTCCAAAATTTGCACGATGTATTTTGCCAGAGTTACGCTGTTTTCGGGTGTCGTACAAAATCAACGAATCTTCAAGCTCGTCAAAGACATCATCAGAAATTTTGAGCGGAGTTACCACGTGTTTGTCTCTGGAGAATGTCATCAGGTTTATGCCACCAAACACACATGCGTATTGATCCTGCCAACCACCAGGAATATCAGCGTAGTGTCGCTCAGATTGATAACAAATTTCTGCGAGTTCATAAGATGTCCATTTGATTGAACGTATCTCATTCAAGCATCCTAGAAATGCGGCGGTGGCTGCAGACGAGCCACCTAACCCAGTACCGATTGCAACGTCAGATTCAATTTGAATATCGAAGCCGACTACTGGCCTGACTATTGAAATTATTGAAATGAATAAATCAAAGTCTGTTTTTCTCAAATTATCCACTTCGGACAACTGAAACTCCATCGTCTTTCCAATGTCCAATGAAGTCAGCCTCACCAATTGGTCACTTCTAACCGTCATGGTCGCTCTGCAGTATTTTTGGACGGTCACATTTAAAACTAGAGACGTGCCATCACCTAAGAAGTGAGAAGATAAATCAGTCCCGCCACCAGCAAAACTAATCCGACAAGGCGCTCGCGCTCTGACACACTTTAGGTTGTCTGAAATAATGGGATAAGATTTGCGACTCACGATTTTGACGATTTTTCCCAGATCGTTTAAAATTGGTAAGTATCTAACTCGGTCATCTAAACTCTTTAATATGGTTTCTCGACTGGCACTTACATGCTCATAAGAAAATTGGGTGTTGATACACTTTCGTATACAATCTTCATACAGCCCCCCAGAAATCAGGTACCTACGAATGTCACCATCGGTGACCACTCCTAAAACGATTTCATCATGATCAATAATGAATACAGTGCCCATACCATTTTTGTCTATCGCAAAGGCAGCATCTTTAACTGCACAAAGTTCCAGTACGGTTTGGTAATCTTTCAATAGCTTTTTCCTCAAAATTCCTTGGATAACTTTCGATCCACATACATTTGATAATCTTTTGGGACTCCAATATCGATAAAATCACCAAAATAAACTACCCCTTTAAGGATTTTTTCATGAACCATCCTTGGAAAAAGATCATTTTCTAACGATACCAATTTATCAAATTCGAAATTAAAAAGATGATGGCTCAACTTACAAAGTCCTGCATAGATTAAGCCTGGATTTGGTTTCCCAGGCGTTTTCTCCAAAAAAGATTTGATCGAAAGCATTTCGTCTAACTCTACTGCACCGAATCTGCTTACGTCGTTAACGCCTTTAAGCAATAATGAATGTGCTGTTTGAGTAGAAATTTCATCAAAGCCACCGCTCAGCCAAGTATCCCCATTTATAACTAGAAATTCTCCAGTTAATTTACCTTTCTGAACGACTTCATTGATACCTCCACCAGTCCCAAGAGCTGAAACTTCAGTATGAAAATCAACTTTAATGTCATTAATAGAATTTTCTATAAAGATTGCCACTTCACGTTTTACATCGTCAGCTTTGAAATGAAGAATAAAAAGAAATTTTCTTATTCCTAGACTAATCCAGTTTTCCATTTGGTAATGTAAAAGTGTCTTGTCATTAACTGGTGCAAGAATTTTTGCGGTATCTCCAATACTTGGGCGAATTCTAGTACCATATCCTCCAGCGAGAACTACCAATGGCAAGTCAATTATCATTAATATTCTCTAGATAACGGGTTACCTTATCAAGTGATTTTATAATAGTATACTCAGTAGGTGTTGGCTCTGATGTCGAAATTTCTGGCTTAATCAAAAATCTGGTTGGAACACCAGCGCGAACGGCAGCTTCAATATCTGTAAGGTTGTCACCGACCATTAAACAATTTTTCATTTCTAATTCATAATCCTGTTTCGCTTGAAAAAACATTCCTGGGTTTGGTTTTCTAAAAGCAGTGTCGCCTAAACCCCCCCCAATTAACCCACGAGGATGGCTAGGTTCAAAATAAATTTCATCGATGCGACCATTTCTTTTTTCAAATTCTGTTTTCATCCAATCTGATAATTTTAGAAAATCTTCGACGCTGTAATAACCAAGCCCGATACCTCCCTGATTGGTGACAACAATGACTCGATAACCCAGCGAACAGGCTACGTTTACTAACCTAAAAATTTCAGGAATAAAAACAAAGTTTTGCTTTTTGTATACGTATCCATAGTCAATATTAATGACCCCGTCTCTATCAAGAAAAAGTGCTTTTCCAACTCTCATTATTAATTAGCACCAAATCAGTCGCGGGTGAACAGCATATTCCTTTACGTTCCGAAGCTCATCAACCATTCGGTTTGCAGGAATGAGATCAGACTGTTTGTTGAACAAGCAAATTCCAATTACTTGCGCACCACCTGTGATAACTGCGATATCTCTGCGTATACTCATGTTATATTCCCCTTTATATGTTCCACTAAGGCGGCTGTATCAGAGATTTTTGCTATATTTTGCAGGGCGTAATCATAAACCGCCCGCCGCCAGTCCCCCTCATTCATAGCTGCAGTGGCGTCCTCAGTCATCACAAATTTTTAATCCTGGCGTGCACCCGTCCGCGTCGTGTGTTCTGCTGCTATGTTTGTCCACGCCCCCGCTGTTGATGATTGTATTCACATCATGTGCCCTTAAAATAGTCTCTAGCGAGGTTGTCTCGCACGGGGACATTGGGGTTTTCCAGCAGATAGTCGCCCGGTTTAAGTTCCACTACCGAAACTGGGCTTGCTCCGGTAACAACCCGTTGCTGGCAAAAAGCGCTTTCCGAACCAACCAACGGGATATACGGCTGTCTTGATATGCATCATTTTTTATTCTCGATTCAAATATTGTAGTAATCTCGATACCAGTTCACAAATTTCTGAACGCCTTCCACCAGATTGGTGTTAGGTTTATATCCCGTCAAACTATTTAATAAAGATGTGTCTGCCCAAGTAGCCGGAACGTCTCCCGCCTGCATTGGCAGCAATTTTTTTTTGGCTTTTTTGCCAATAGATTTCTCTATAGCTGCAATGAAATCTGTGAGCTTTTCAGGCTTAGAGTTGCCAATATTCACAACCCTAAAGGGGGCTACAGCTGATTGGCTGTCTTCGATTTCCAAAATGCTGTGGCCTGACGCCGTATTTTCTGGTACTGTATCAATTAATAGCCTTATGCCATTCATGAGATCATCAATGTACGTAAAATCACGGCTCATATCTCCGTAATTGAAAACATCTATGGACTCGCCATTAAGTATGGCTTTTGTAAATTTAAACAGGGCCATATCTGGCCGACCCCAAGGTCCGTACACCGTAAAAAACCTAAACACGGTAATCGGTAGATTGAATAAGTGAGCATAGCTGTGCGCCATATTCTCTGTCGATTTTTTGGTCGCTGCGTAAAATGACAGCTGGTGATCTGCCTTAACTGTTTCTTTATAAGGCATATGATCATTGGCGCCGTAAGCCGATGACGTAGACGCCAGTAACATATGCTTCGGTGGATGGAATCGCGCCGCCTCAAGGAGTTCAAATGTCCCTACGATGTTACTCTCCAGATATGCCCGCGGATTATCTATTGAATATCTTACGCCCGCTTGCGCCGCTAAATGGATGACAAAATCAGGTCTTTCTTCATCAAAGAGCCGCATAAGCACATTTTCAGTTTCTAATTTCGCATGAACAGACCGGTATGATTCATCCTGAAACAGAATGCTCTCTCGCCGTTCTTTAATAGAAACATCGTAATAGTCTGACATACAATCGAGGCCAACAACGCGCCAACCTTCATCAAGTAATCTCTTCGAGATGTGGAACCCAATGAAGCCAGCCGCACCTGTAACGAGAGCCGTTTTTTGCTTTTTACCTTCCAAACCTAATCTTCTCCACATATGTCACGGGTGAAAACTTTTTCTTCGACGTCCTTCAGGTCAGAAACCATCCGGTTTGCTACTATAATATCGGTGTTTGCTTTAAATGTGTTAAGGTCAGTTTCAACTTTTGAGTTGAAGAACTCTTTTTCGTTTAACGCTGGCTCATACACAATAACTTCAATTCCTTTTGCCTTAATTCGCTTCATAATCCCTTGGATTGAACTCTGACGAAAATTATCGCTTCCCGTCTTCATTACTAAACGATAGACACCCACAATTTTTGGCTGCTTTTTGATGATCGCGTCTGCCAAAAAATCCTTGCGTGTAGCATTAGCATCGATGATTGCGCGTATCATATTCTGAGGAACTGAATCGTAATTTGCCAGAAGCTGTTTTGTGTCTTTAGGCAAACAATAGCCGCCGTAGCCAAAAGATGGGTTATTATAGTGATCCCCAATGCGCTGATCGAGTGAAACGCCAGTGATAATGTCACGACTATCCATTTCACAAGCCAATGCATAACTGTCGAGCTCATTGAAGAACGCAACGCGCATGGCGAGATACGTATTAGAAAATAATTTTATTGCTTCCGCCTCTCCTGTGCCAGTAAACAAAAGATTAACATCTGTTTTCATGGCACCTTCCACAAGTAAGCCCGCAAATACTTCTGCGCGTTTTGACTTTTCACCCACAATAATACGGCTTGGGTACAAGTTATCATATAGCGCACGACCCTCACGCAAAAACTCTGGGGAAAAAATCACCGTATCAGTTTCAAGACGCTCTCTGACATCATCTATAAACCCAACAGGTATAGTAGATTTCACAACGATGCAGGCCTTGGGTTCACTAATTATAACCTGAGCAATAACCGCTTCAACCGAAGACGTATCAAAGAAATTAGTTTTTTCATCATAATTAGTTGGTGTAGATACAATAACATAATCCGCACCCACAACAGATGATTTCAAATCTACACTCGCGTACAAGTTCAAAGCTCTTTTAGCCAAATAATCTGAAAGCTCTACATCAATGATCGGAGACTGCCTTGTATTTAGCGCATCCACACGCTCCTGCGAAATATCCACACCAATGACTTCATTATGTTGCGCCAACAAAACCGCGTTGGACAGACCAACATAACCAAGACCCACAACAACAATTTTCATAAATTACGTCTCAAACCTTTTTTATAGACTTCGCAAATCCTGCCCACCTACCCATAACACCCCACAGTCGGAGGGCATAACGCGCTGGTGTTGTTTGATTCCCGCTGAACCAGATTTCGGTAATCGATATTCAATTCAGGTCTCGCAGGAGCGTGCTGTTGTCATCCATAACATGTTCGGCTGCGTCCAGAGCCTCGCTTAAAGCGGGATCATCCGCCTGGGCTTTCTCCGACGGCATTTTTAACATCCGCACACCATCCTCAGAAAAGACATAGCGAACACTATCACCTGCCTTAACGCCGAGCGCATCTCGCACGGGCTTCGGTAGGGTCGTTGAACCGTTTGCAAAAACCTTTGACTGATGCAGCTGCGTCATGTGTTGTTACTCATAATGAGTCCAAAGCCGTAATATTTTCACTGCCTCTTCTGCTTCCAAAACCTGATAGACAAGACGGTGTTGAATATTGATGCGCCTTGAATATGCCCCACTCAAATCACCCACGAGCTTTTCGAAGGGGGGCGGATTTTGCCAAGGGTCTTTCTCGAGTATCGCCAAGAGCGCTTGCGCCTTTGCTTTGAGGCCAGAGGAGGCGAGTTTTTTCGCATCTTTCTGGGCCTGCTTTGTGTAGTGAAGCGTCCAAGTCACCACTCTAACTCAGTTGATGTCACATCGAGGTTTTCCTGCATGCCCTCTACTATAGACTCACGCATGCCAGGCACAGAGAGCAGATACAAAGTTTCGTTGATCGCATTCCAATCGCCTTCTGCAAGCAGCACCGCATTTCCGCGTTTACCAGTAATGACAACGGGCTCGTGGCTCGCAGATGCATCATCGATCAATTTATACAGATTGGCCCGCGCCTCAGTTACATTCACTGTTGTCATGACAGTACCCCTTTTTTTGTAACGTACGTTAAAGCGTACTCTCCGTCAATCTCCGAGTTACTCACCATCATCTGCATTTTAAACTTCAAGCCACCCGTAATCTTGGATTACCGGCAGACTTAAGCACGCGTCCCGCCAAGCAAATCCGCAATCGCGCTCACATGTGCCGCAAGCGCGTCCGCATTGCCCTTGCCCTCAACATTCAAGCGCACGAGTGGCTCCGTATTTGAGCGGCGCAGATTGAACCGCCAATCATCAAATGCCAGGCTCACGCCGTCGGTTTCGTCTATTGAAAGCGCGG
>Ga0115564_10000705_pt1 | contig 32887 bp, 35 predicted proteins | sample COGITO_mtgs_1105_7_FD_88680 | JGI IMG/M metagenome (GOLD analysis project Ga0115564, IMG submission 88680) | Pelagic marine microbial communities from North Sea - COGITO_mtgs_110523 | ecosystem: Environmental > Aquatic > Marine > Epipelagic | place: Germany:Helgoland, sampling site Kabeltonne...
GTGTCTACCAATTCCACCACGCCCGCTAAACATACATTTAATAGGGACGCAAATATAAACAATAGTTTATAAATACAAATAGTACAGTGAACTATTTTCTAGGATGATTTTTGTAGCTTTACACTCACAAAAATTAAACTATGAATTCACTTCAGTCATATCTCGACTCAAACAAAGACCGCTTCGTTCAAGAACTTTTCGAGCTTCTTAAAATTCCGTCTGTGAGTGCGGACTCAGCTCATAGTAAAGATGTATTTAAAGCAGCTAATTTTGTAGCGGACAGTCTAAAAGCTGCCGGCTGTGATGCTGTTGAAATTTGTCAAACTAAAGGGTTCCCAATCATTTATGGAGAAAAACTGATAGACCCTAAGCTTCCAACAATTTTAGTATATGGTCATTATGATGTGCAACCAGCAGATCCTATTGAACTCTGGGACGCTCCAGCCTTTGAACCCATTATTAAAAAAACTAAACTCCATCCCGAGGGTGCCATTTTTGCACGAGGCGCTTGTGACGATAAAGGCCAAATGTATATGCACGTCAAAGCCCTTGAATTTATGACCTCAACGGATCAATTGCCGTGTAATGTTAAGTTTATGATTGAAGGCGAAGAAGAAGTCGGTAGCGAAAACCTAGCTGAATTTGTTAAAAACAACACCACCAAACTAAAAAATGATGTGATCTTAATTTCGGACACCGGAATGATTGCTAAAGATACACCCTCTATTACAACTGGGCTAAGAGGTCTGAGTTATGTAGAAGTTGAAGTAACAGGGCCTAATAGAGACTTACACTCTGGAATTTATGGCGGAGCAGTCGCAAATCCAATCAATGTGTTGGCAAAAATGATCGCCTCTTTACACGATGAAAACAACCACATCACTATTCCTGGATTTTATGATAATGTCGAAAATTTATCTGCCGAAGAACGTACAGAAATGGCGAAAGCGCCGTTCTCTTTAGAAGACTATAAAAAGTCTTTAGATATTAACGCGGTCTATGGTGAAAAAGGCTACTCAACCAATGAACGCAACTCCATTCGTCCCACACTAGATGTGAATGGTATTTGGGGGGGCTACACTGGTGAAGGTGCAAAAACCGTTATTGCAAGCAAAGCTTATGCGAAAATATCAATGCGCCTCGTTCCCAATCAAGATTGTGAGGAAATTACGTTGCTATTTAAAGCTCATTTTGAAAGCATTGCTCCAGAAGGAGTGACTGTAAAAGTGACCCCCCATCATGGAGGTCAAGGCTATGTAACCCCTATCGACACAATTGGATATAAAGCCGCTGCGATGGCTTATAAAGACACCTTTGGAACCACACCAATACCACAACGTGGCGGGGGGAGTATTCCTATTGTGGCCTTATTTGAAAAAGAATTAAAGAGTAAAACTATTTTGATGGGATTTGGATTGGACAGTGACGCCATCCACTCCCCTAACGAACATTTTGGGCTTTTCAATTACTTTAAAGGCATCGAAACAATTCCTTTATTTTACAAGTATTTTACAGCACTTCGTTCATAAACCTTGTAAAACTCCCCAGTTTTATTTAGTTTAGTAGCCTAACTTAACCGAAAACATGAAATTAAAATACATCTTAGAATTTGCCGTTTTTGTATGTGGTGCAGTAGTTATGGTATTTGAGCTTGTCGGCTCAAGAGTCATCGGCCCCTTTTTGGGCACCTCTTTATTTGTATGGACCAGCCTCATTGGAATTATCCTCGCAAGTCTGAGTCTTGGCTATTACCTAGGCGGAAGACAAGCAGATAAAAATGCCTCCATGTCACGTTTGGCAAGAATCATTCTTTTAGCAGCAATTTGTATTGCCATCACCATCGGGATTAAAGATGTTTTACTGCTATTTCTTCAAAAAAATGTTGGAGAAATTCGTGTCGCATCTGTCATTGCATCCGTTGTTCTATTCATGCCAGCAAGTATATTTTTAGGCATGGTTTCCCCCTATGCCGCAAAGCTAAAACTCAGCAGCTTAGAAAATACGGGGCGAACCATTGGAAATCTATACGCACTCTCGACTGCAGGAAGTATTTTTGGGACGCTCTTTGCGGGATTTTACCTAATCCCTTTATTTGGAACTAATAAATTATTAATATTTTTAGCCATTATTTTAGTGGTGATTTCTATTATTTTATCTCTAAAAGCAAACATCAAATCAAAAATGGCTGTCTTAGTATTTCTTGTGATGGGATTGATTGCTTTTAATTTTTTGGATACACTTTTAATTAAAAATGGGTTCATTGATATTGACACTCCTTATAATAGAGTATTTATTACCGATACGAAACATCAGGGACAAGACCTTACAATCCGAAGAATGGGCATCAATAACGAAGGCCATTCGTCCATGTACTTAGAATCGGACGCATTGGTTTCTGAATATGCCAAAAGCTACCATTTGATACGTCATTTTTATTCTAATTTTAAGAGCTGTTTAATGCTGGGTGGTGCTGGATATTCCTTTCCAAAAAGCTACCTCAAAACCTACCCAAATGCCGAGATTGATGTGGTTGAAATTGATCCTAAAGTGACACAGTTGGCAAGGGACTATTTTAAATTAAAAGAAGACCCCCGACTCACTATATTTCATAACGACGGCCGGACGTATTTAAACCATACCGATAAAACTTATGATGTAATTCTTGGAGATGCGTTTAACTCCTCCTATTCAATTCCCTATCAACTCACAACGCAAGAATCCGCACAAAAAATGCATGACATTTTGAACGACAATGGCATTGTAATTTTGAATATCATCTCATCGATTGAAGGCGATTCGGGGAAGTTTTTCAGAGCGGAATATGCAACTTTTAAAACGGTCTTCCCTCAGTTATTTGTATATCCATTACATGATTCGCAAAATGGACAAACTATACAAAATATATTTTTAATCGCCTCAAAGTCTAAAGATAAAATCTATCCGTTTTCAAGTGAATCTTCAGATTTAAACAACCGCCTTCAAAAGTTTTGGCATAAAGAAATTCCTAACGACCTACCTGTTCTTACCGATGATTTTGCCCCCGTTGATTATTACATCGGAGCTGTTCAGAGTAGTATTTCAAAATCACATATGAAACAGGGTCTTTGGAGTAAAGTAGAACGATTCTTAAACAGATTATAACCTACTTACCAATCACTATTTTTTGTGAGAAAACTTTTTTGTTTTGTATTATACGCACAAAATACGCCCCTGAAGAGAATTGACTGATATTTAATTTTGTGCGTTTTTCTGTTAAAACTTTTTTGAGAATTTTCTTACCCTCTATCGAGAATAACTCAAGTATCATTTCATTATTTGAAGGATGTTCAATATTGAGTATTGATGAAGCGGGATTCGAAAAGACTTTAATCGTATTTAATTTGAAAGTCTCCGCATCTAAGGATGTGAAATCAATACAAGAACTTAATTCCGTACAAGATCCTACAGTCACTTCAACAGCATAACTACCACTTGCAGCCGGAGAAAATGATTGACTGACTTCAGTTGTTAATGGAAGATTCGTACTGCAATCAAACCATTGATAGCTGGCATTATCCATATTTGAGGTCAAAGTCGAGGGGCTCATCGTGAGGGAATTGTCAACGGACAGCAAACCTCCTTTCGTGACCATATAAGACATAATCAATTTTGCAATCTCGTGAAAATAAGGCAAATCCAAGGTGCTGTAACGATCGTTAGAAGAATGGTAATGAGGCGTTTGATCGCTATTTTCCCAAGACTCACCCACCAACACCGCAGAAAATCCTTGATCCCAAAAACGTGCATGATCACTAGCTGGGGTTCCAGGATTCACCACATTGACGTTTAAATTAAAACCATAGGTGGCTAACAAGCCTACCAAGTCATCTTTCATTGCTAGAGAATTTGCAATGGGGCGCACATCAATATCAAAATCATCGTCATCATCGCCATCATATCCCATCATGTCAATGTTTAAAACACCCAATATGTTATCCTCATTGTTACTGGCCTGCGTGGCATAAAAACTAGCTCCTCTAAGTCCAATTTCTTCTTCATCCCACAACGCATAAACCAGCGTGTTGTCCATACATTGGGTCGATAAAATTCGTGCAACTTCTAAGACGGTTGCCGTTCCAGAAGCATTGTCATCTGCACAATAGTCTGCCTTTGAATCGTAATGTGCACAAATAATATAAATATCGTTTGGATTGGTTTTCCCTAGCTGCGTTGCAATAATGTTGCGTCCATTGATATTAAAGGCTTGATCATTGACTGTTAAATTATCCATCGCATTAAATTTTTCAACTAAATAATCTGCAGCAAGGTCATTATTGGCTTCCTCTCTATTCAATATAGTCACGGTATTCCCACCAACATTCGTTGCGACTTCGCCCGTAAATTCCTGGACCGTTAAACTTAAAGCATCTAAATTAACGGCATTAATGAGGTCTAATTCTGTTTGAGCAGACACATGACTCATCACAGAAAAACAAAGGCTTAAAAGTAAAAATAACTGTTTCATAACTTTAGAAAAATTGGTTTATCAAAACTACATAAATATTAATAAAACTCTGATTAATATTCTATTAAAATGCACTACATGAACCAACTAGTCCCATCAGACTTTAAATACTTGATTTGAGTTGACTGCTTAATTTCTTGGGCATATTTTGAACCACCATGGCATAGCTATGGTCAATGAGTTCAAAAAGAAACTGAGGTGGAAATCCACAATTACTCAGATAAATGGTGTTCCAATGCCTTTTATTGGTGTGGAATCCAGAGTGAATGGAGTCATAGTCGTTTCGGAGTTTCTCAGCATAATCAGGGTCACATTTTAATGTAATGGACGGCTTTCCTTCTTCCCATGCTTCCAGTGGACACAAGGTAAATATTTTTCCTAAGACCTTATATACCAGGGTATTTTCATCAAAAGGAAATTCTTCAGTTGTGTACTCTTTTTTTAAACAAAAGGATTGGATGGCATCAATTGTGATCATCAGAGTTTTGGAGTTTCTTTATCATATAATTTGTACAGAATCGGCTTGCTAGGCGAAGCATCATTTTCAAAAGGTGCAATTAATATGTTCAAAATATACTTACCATCCAACACTGAGTTAGGTACATAAATCAGTTCCGTGATCGTCGCATCCATGCGCATTTTACCCTCAACATTCCAAAAAGCTTTATGTGCCAAAAGCTGTCCATCGTCCTTTTCTTTGTCCACACTTGGCGTATCAACTAATAAATGCTTCACTCCCTTTTCTCGGAGATAAATAGCAGCAGCTTCCGTAAGGTAGGGCGGATTTGTATGTGCGTATTGTCGGCTTAGTTTATCGGTTGTGTTGGGAAGTGTTCGGATCACCACCGCTTCTCTTTTTTTATTTCCTATTGCATAACGCAATTGTTTTTCGGAAATAATAAAGTCGCCATTTAAGGATTCTGGAACCACGGTTATGACTTCCGCCACAAACAAAAATTGGGTCAAACAGGCATTGATCGTATAGACTTCTTCAGTAATATGCCCCACACATTCTGTGTGCGTTCCGTGTGCATGCGGGTTAAATTCGATGGTGTTAAAATTAACCGCAGCACCTTCTTTGACGCTTCCAGTCCATCCTTTTACTTTGGCTGGATAAATCTTGGGCGGTGGCAAATACCATGCATTTACATTCTCTTTAGAAGCACGAAATGGAATAGAAATATCCAAAGGCTGATCTATATAAATAGTGTAGGTACGGCTGTTGGCTTGAATAATTGCTTTCATGTTTATCTTATTTGTTTTATAACGGTCACACTTCGACTGCGCTCAGTGCAAGTATATTACATCCATTTAATCATTTTTTTGAGTATCAAGTTTTAGTTATGGATGGTTTATAGGCTAAATATAAATTTAATTAAACTAAAAACAAATCGGAGGCAATTCCATCCGAAAAAAACTTTCCAGTTCTTGTGATTTTTAAATGATTATCCTCTAAAATAAGGGTCTTAGAAGTTCTGAATTTTTTTGAATTTTCCAGTAATTGTACTTTAATGTCTACCCCAAAATCAGTTTCAATTTTCTCAAGAGAAACGCCCCATATCGTTCGCAAACCTGTCATGATGTATTCGTTAAATCTATTTTTTAAAGATAAGACTTCGGATTCAAACGGTCTTACATCGACTACCAATGATTTGATATACTTGGAGTTATTTGAAACATTCCAACTTCTTTGAACCCCATCAAACGAATGTGCCGAAGGCCCCACACCCATATAGGTTTTCCCCAACCAATAACTTGTATTGTGTCTTGAAAAATATTCAGGATGTCCGAAACTACAGGTTTCATAATGGGTCAATCCTTGCATTGAGGTTTCCTCTAGTAATACCTCAAAATGTTTGGCTGCTAACTCATCGTCCATCGGTGGGTGACTTCCTTTTTTGATAAAATGCTCCAAAGCAGTCTTTGGCTCTACGGTGAGGGCGTAACAGGAGAGATGTTTGATTCCAAATGCAAAAGCAGTTTGTAGATTTTGTCGCCATTGCTCAACCGTCATTGTGGGCATCCCAAACATTAAATCGATGGTGATGTTATCAAAATAAGTCGTGGCTATTTCTAAACAATTTTTAGCCTCGTCAGCATTGTGAGCTCTGTTCATTGCCGTTAAATCCGATTCATGAAAGGATTGAATTCCGATGCTTAATCGGTTTATTTTTGTGTTTGAAAGAGCTTTTATGTTTTCCGCATCCAGATCATCTGGGTTGGCTTCAAGCGTAATTTCAGCAGTGTCGGACACTTTGTAATGTTCATAAACCGCCAGAAGAATTGCCTCTAACTCCGAAACTTCCAAAACGGTTGGGGTGCCACCTCCGAAGTAAATCGATTGAATTTCTTGGGATTTATATTCCGATTTTCGAAGCATAAGTTCTTTACAAATGGCTTTGATAAATGCCGATTTAGAATTTTGATTCGTCGAAAAGTGAAAGTTACAATAGTGACAGGCTTTTTTACAAAATGGAATGTGGATATAAATACCAGACACTAAAATGGGTTTTTTAGATTAATATTTGAATGCTTTCGCATTGATAATGTGTTGTAAGTGATGATTGCAATGCCAAGCATATATTGCCAAGCCTTCTTCCAAAGTAACTAATTCATTCCCGTCGGGATGGAGATAGGTTCTTTTTAATTGTGAATGGTCTAATTGCTCTAATAAAAACACCCACCGCTGATGGATTCCAGCCAAAAGAGTCGTCGAACTTTGGATGTTATAATTTACAGTGTCGGTCAACTCTGCCCACGGTGCCTCGTCGTAAGGCTTAATGGTAGGAGTGTCTTCAGTCAATGCCAGTTTAAAACGGATGATGCTGTTCATGTGGCTATCGATACAATGCCCAACCACTTGTTGAATACTCCAACCGTCTGGGCGGTATTTATAACGCAGTTCTTTGTTTGCCAGATGCATCACTTCTTTTGCTACCAACGAGGGGAACTGTTGTATTGCCTGTATCCAGTCTTGGATATGAGCAGGTTCAATTTTGGCGGGAATCTTTGGTTTCCCAATAGGATATTTGAGAGCTTCTGTGTCCATAATAGTGGTTTTATTTTTTAACTCTACTTTCGTTTTGCTTCACAAAGGCACTCCAACCGGTGTAACTTTTTCCACCAGTGACTTTTCCTTGGTTGTAAAAATGACAAACTGCCGCTGCCAATCCATCTGTTGAATCTAAATTTTTAGGTAACTCTTTTAAATTCAAAAGACTTTGCAGCATTTTAGCCACTTGTTCTTTACTGGCATTTCCATTTCCTGTGATGGCCATTTTGATTTTTTTAGGAGCATATTCAGTAATCGGAATTTCTCTTGAAAGTCCGGCCGCCATCGCCACGCCTTGCGCCCTACCGAGCTTTAACATACTTTGTACATTTTTACCAAAAAAAGGTGCTTCAATCGCAATCTCGTCAGGGTGAAATGTATCGATCAATTCAATGGTACGCTCAAAAATAAGTTTGAGTTTCAAATAATGATCGTCGTATTTTTGAAGTAACAACTCGTTCAATTGTAAAAACTCCATGGTTTTTCCTTTGACTTTAATCAGTCCAAATCCCATAATTGTAGTTCCGGGGTCAATCCCTAATATAATCTTTTCTTCTGCCATTAATCTACCCTAAGAATTATTGGCAATTGAAATGCCGTTTGCACTTGTTGACTTCTTTTAATAGCAGGATATAATTTGGGAAGTCCTTTTAAACTACTCCTTAAAATGGAATTTAAATCTGGAATTTGTTGTTTGGTCAATTCTTGTGATTGAATTTGAGAGATTTGAATTTCGCCACTATTAGACACCAACAAATCGATGAGAATTGTATCGCTCACCGCTTGGGTTACGATGATGTTTTGTGTACTAAAATATTCGGAAATATGGGAGGTAATGGTTTGTTCAAAACAATTTTTGTTGTCCTGAAAGTCGATCGAATCCGTACAGCTTTTAAAATTTGGGTAACGATCGACTTCGTTCCAATTAAATGTTTTTAATTCTTCCATTAAAATCGTATCGGAATTCAATTTCTTTTTTTCATAATAATTACATGAATAAAAAAAACAGAAAAGTAAGACAAAAACTAAATACTTCATTGGTTCATTGTGAACCCTAAAATTACAATTTTTTATTTTTTAAATAGATAAAAACCAAATTAGATTAGACTTTTGGGCCGCCATCCATAATTTCCTCATTGGCATAGCTTTCAAATTTTTGGAAATTCGTTTTAAAAGAGGCTGCTAATTTATAAGCTATTTCATAAAACCCTTCATCATTTTTCCAGGTTTGTCGAGGGCTTAATACTTCCGTTGGCACGTTAGGACACAGTCTTGGCTGAAGCACTCCAAAAACGGAATGGATGTGGTAGTTGTCTTTATTTGCGGCCTCTAAAGTGCCATCCATCGCGGCGTTGATCATCGCACGGGTGAACGACAATTTCATGCGCGTTCCAATTCCATAAGGCCCACCAGTCCATCCAGTGTTTACCAGCCAAACATTTACACCTGTTGCTTTCATTTTAGCACTTAACATTTCAGCGTATTTCGTGGGATGCAAGGGCATAAAAGGCGCTCCAAAACAGGCAGAAAAACTAGGGACAGGTTCCGTAACTCCCGCTTCTGTACCTGCAACTTTAGCGGTGTAACCCGATATAAAATGATAAGCCGCTTGACCAGGCGTTAATTTAGAAATGGGAGGCAATACGCCAAAAGCATCGGCGGTAAGGAAGAAAATGTTTTTAGGGTTTTTGCCAATAGAATTGGGCTGAATATTATCTATAAAATGAAGCGGATAACTCACACGTGTATTTTGTGTGATGGTCGTGTCTGAATAATCCACCTCCCCTTTCGCGTCCATCACTACATTTTCTAGAATGGCACCTTTTTTTATGGCATCGTAAATTTCAGGCTCATTGTCTCTAGAAAGGTTTATCACCTTTGCGTAACAGCCGCCTTCGAAGTTGAAAATGGTATTTTCACTAGTCCAACCATGTTCATCATCTCCTATCAAATGACGGTGGTGATCGGTAGAAAGGGTTGTTTTTCCAGTTCCTGAAAGCCCAAAAAAGATGGACGTATCACCCTCTTTCCCAACGTTGGCACTGCAATGCATAGGTAAGGTGTTTTTGAACACTGGTAGTATAAAATTTAAAGCCGAAAAAATACCTTTTTTAATTTCACCTGTATATCCAGTACCGCCAATAAGTGCTATTTTTTTTGTAAAATTTAAAATGGCAAAATTATGCTGACGGGTACCGTCTTTACTTGGATCGGCCATAAAACCAGGGGCATTGATCACTGTCCACTCCGGATCAAAATCTTTCAATTCAGATTCCGTAGGTCTTAAAAACATATTATAGGCAAAATAATTACTCCAAGGGTATTCGTTAATCACCCGAATATTGGTGCGGTATGCGGGATCGGAACAGGCGTAACTATCCCTTACAAAAATTTCTTTTTCGAAGAGATAATTCGTCACTTTATCGTAGAGCGCATCAAAATCGTCTGTAGAAAATGGAATATTGACATCTCCCCACCAAATACGATCTTTGGTAATGGAATCTTTAACGATAAATCGGTCTTTTGGAGAGCGTCCCGTGAACTCGCCCGTCTGTATTGCCAAGGCACCTGAGCTGGTTTCAACCCCTTGTTTTTTTGTAATTGTCAGAGCGTGCAACTCATTTGGTGATAGTTGGTAATGAACTTTTGAGGACGTTATTCCGTAAGATTTTAACGAAATCGTTTTCGTAGTAGATTTTGGTTGTACCATATTTATCAAATTATTTGATCTTACAAAAGTATTGAATAATATTAAATGAAAAACAAATTACTTTTTAATTCTAAAAAAATATGTAAATAACAGCACCCATGAAGCGATCAAAAACAGCCCCCCAACAGGTGTGATGAATCCGATGACTTTAAAATCAAAGAGGGTCAAGTCGTTGGTCGACAATAAATATATAGAGCCCGAGAACAACAATACACCTATAAAAATGAGTTTAAATAAAATCGATTTTTGATTGGGTTTGATGTGCGTGGTGATGCCAATAAAAAACAACAAAAAGGCATGGTACATTTGATAGCGAATGCCTGTATTAAAACTCTCAAATGCTGAAATACTGAGCAAGGGTTTCAAACCGTGTGCGGCAAAGGCTCCTAAGACAACGCCAAGTCCTCCTATAAAACTCGCTAATAAAAATATTTTTCTGTCCATCTTGTTCTATAAGGGGTACAATTTACTACTTTAGTAGTCAAACTAATCACAAAAGTAAGAATCTATCATCAATATGCGAAACATTTTAATCATCGGAGCAGGGAAGTCTGCATCTTACCTCATAAAGTATTTTTTAGATAAATCAATTTCAGAGAATTTAAACATCACTATTGGAGATTTGGACACCTCAAATGCAATAAAGTGGATTGGAAATCATCCCAAAGCAAACGCACTTAAACTTGATATTTTTGACAAAATCGCACGAGAACAAGCAGTTCAAAATGCCGACATTGTGGTATCTATGCTGCCAGCTAGGTTTCATATAGAGGTCGCTAAAGATTGCTTGGCATTCGGAAAACACATGGTAACGGCGTCTTATGTAAGTAAAGAAATGAAAGCTTTGGACGCACAAGCAAAAGCTAAAAATTTGGTCTTTTTAAACGAGATTGGATTGGACCCTGGAGTTGATCACATGAGTGCCATGCAGGTAATCGATCGCATTAGAGAGTCTGGGGGAAAGATGCTTCTTTTTGAATCGTTTACAGGAGGGTTGATGGCTCCGGAAAGTGATACAAATCTTTGGAATTACAAGTTTACTTGGAATCCTCGCAATGTGGTATTGGCGGGACAAGGTGGTGCTGCAAAGTTCCTGCAAGAAGGGAAATTTAAGTACATTCCTTACCACCGCTTGTTTAGACGGACAGAATTCCTAGAGGTAGAAGGATACGGACGCTTTGAAGCCTATGCCAATAGAGATTCGCTTAAATATCAAGATGTATATGGACTGGAGGCCATTAAAACGCTGTATCGAGGAACAATACGACGGGTTGGTTTTAGCAGGGCATGGCAAATTTTTGTAGTTCTTGGGATGACTGATGACAGCTATACCATCGCAGACAGCGAAAACATGAGCTATCGAAGTTTTGTGAATTCGTTTTTACCTTACAGCCCTACAGATTCTGTGGAATTAAAATTAAGGTATCAATTAAAGATTGATCAGGATGATATTGTGTGGGAAAAATTAGAAGAACTGGACATCTTTAGCCAAGACAAAAAAGTAGATTTAAAAAACGCCACACCAGCACAAATTCTTCAAAAAATACTTTTGGACAGCTGGACTTTGAGTCCGGAAGACAAAGATATGATCGTAATGTATCACAAGTTTGGCTACGAATTGGATGGTAAAAAACATCAAATTGATGCGACTATGGTATGTACAGGCGACGACCAAACATTCACTGCAATGGCAAAAACCGTAGGTTTGCCCGTAGCTATTGCCACTTTAGCTATATTAAACAACAAAATACAAAGCTATGGTGTTCAAGTTCCAACTAAAAAAGAATTATACAATCCTATATTAAATGAATTAAAAGATTTTGGTATCATATTTAATGAAAAAGAGTGTGAATACTTAGGATACAATCCCTTAAATCAATAATTTAGTTATAAATTGAAATAATTTAAATACTTTTGGTTTGTAAATTTGATAATTCAAGTAAAAATGAATAAAACTCTAGAAATTGATGGTATTGATAAAACAATCCTAAGGGCTCTTATGAAAGATGCAAGAACTCCGGTGCTAGAAATTGCACGTTCTATTGGAATTTCGGGTGCTGCCATTCATCAACGGTTGCGAAAATTAGAAAGCTCAGGACTTATAGCAGGCTCTAAGTTTGTGTTGAACCCAAAAGTTTTGGGATATACAACTATGGCATTTGTGGGAGTGTTTTTGGACAAAGCCAAAAATAATTCAGACGCTGTCAAGCAGCTCAAAAGAATTCCTGAAGTATTGGAATGCCACTACACCACTGGAAACTGGAGTGTCTTAATCAAAATTCTGTGTAAGGACAACGAGCACCTCATGTCTGTTTTAAATAAACAAATTCAACCCATCTCTGGAGTTTCAAGAACTGAAACCTTTATTTCCTTAGATCAACAAATTGATCGACAAATTAAAATATAGCTGGTTTCTTCCAAAAACCTGAAAGACGAACTGTAACTTCTAACGTTTTCCGTATTTATAAATAAAAACCAACAATGTAAATGACGACACCAAGGTGATCGTGTTTGCTAAGATCATCGATAAACTGCCTTTTAAAATACCGTAAACCAACCAAAATATAATCCCCACAAAAAACAAAGAAAAGGTAGGCAATGAAAAGCCCGACACATCTTTGGTTTTCCATGTTTTATACACTTGTGGTAAAAACGCATAAGTGGTTAAGCAAGCCGCAATGAGCCCGATAACCTCAATAGAATCTATATTATCCAACAATATTCACAATTTTACCAGGTACAACAATCACTTTTTTCGGGACGCGCCCATCTAACTGTGCGAGCGTTTTCTCATCCCCCATGACAGCCGTTTCTATGTCCTCTTTACTTAAATCCAATGATAATTCGATCGTAAATCGCATTTTACCATTGAAGGAAATGGGATAAGCTTTGGTGCTTTCCACTAGGTGACTCGCGTCAAATTCTGGAAACTTAGCCGTAGTGATCGATTCTGAATGACCCAACCGCGCCCATAATTCTTCTGCAATATGTGGTGCGTAGGGTGCGATCAACACCAATAGCGGTTCCAAGACTTCTTTGGAAACACAGCCTTGAGCGGTCAGCTCATTGACTGCAATCATAAAGGTTGAGACCGAGGTATTAAACGAGAAATTCTCTATGTCTTCGGTGACTTTTTTGATGGTTTTATGAAGGGATTTTAAATTCTCTTTTGAAGGCTCCGTCTCTGTAATTTTAAGCCCCTCTTGACCAATATATAGTTTCCATAATTTTTTAAGGAAATTATGAACACCTGTAATTCCCGAAGTATTCCACGGTTTGTATTGTTCTAAAGGCCCTAAAAACATTTCGTATAAACGAAGTGAATCAGCACCATACTGTTCACAAATTGCATCGGGGTTTACGACATTGTATTTGGATTTAGACATTTTTTCGACCTCTCTTTTCACTTTAAAAAGACCTTCATTATCTGTGATAAACTCTGCGTTTTTAAATTCTTCTCTCCAAGATTTAAACACCTCTATATCTAATTCATCCGATGCATTTACAAAAGAAACATCTGCATGAATCCACTGAATGGATTCTGTCGTAATTTGATCTACAGAAATAAACGTATGCGTTCCTTCGACTCTTCCTACAAACGCACTCGTTCCCAAAATCATTCCCTGATTGATCAGTTTTTTGGCAAACTCATCCACTGGAACCACGCCTAAATCAAATAAGAATTTTTGCCAGAAACGTGCATATAGCAAATGCCCTGTGGCATGCTCGCTACCGCCTATGTACAAATCTACTTCTTTCCAGTAATTCAAGGCTTCGGAACTCGCAAATTCATTTGGATTGTGCGCATCCATATACCTGTTGAAATACCAAGAACTCCCCGCCCATCCTGGCATTGTGTTCAATTCTAATGGAAATATGGTTTGATGGTCTATTTGACTGTTTTCTACAACGCTGTTGCGAGTGGTGTCCCATGCCCAAACATCGGCACGACCTAATGGCGGCTCGCCTTCTTCAGTTGGTAAATATTTTTCAACTTCTGGTAAACTGATTGGCAAGTGTTCAGCCGCTATCATTTGTGGCAGTCCATTCACGTAATACACTGGAAAGGGTTCGCCCCAATACCTCTGTCTGGAAAACACCGCATCTCGGAGGCGATAATTTGTTTTTCCCAAACCATGGCCTTTTGCTTCTAAGGTTTCAATGGCTATTTTGGAGGCTTCTTTATATGCAAGTCCATTTAAAAAATCGCTGTTCGCAATAATCGTTTTGACTTTATCGGTATAGGCTTCCGCACTGATATCAACGCCTTCAAAAATATTTGGAATCTCTATGTTAAAATGTTTCGCGAAATCATAATCACGCTGGTCTCCACAAGGTACTGACATCACGGCTCCTGTTCCATAACCTGCCAAAACATAATCGCCTACCCAAACAGGGACGGGTTTTTTAGTCAAGGGATGTTCGGCATAGGCTCCCGTAAATACACCTGAAATGGTTTTTACATCCGCCATTCGATCACGTTCGCTGCGTTTTGCAGTTGCCAACACATAGGAGTCCACTGCTGATTTTTGAGCCGGAGTGGTAATCTGATTCACCAATTCGTGCTCAGGTGCAAGTGTCATAAACGATACCCCATAAATCGTATCGGGTCGGGTGGTAAATACTTCAATCGTTGAAGGGTGTTCTTTAAGGTTGAACACCACAGAAGCACCTACTGATTTACCGATCCAATTCCGCTGACTTTCTTTCAAGGCATCTGTCCAATCGATTGTGTTTAGACCCTGCAAAAGACGCTCGGCATAGGCCGAAATTCGCATGCTCCATTGGGTCATTTTTTTACGAATCACGGGATAGCCCCCACGTTCGGAGACGCCGTTTACAATTTCATCGTTCGCTAAAACAGTTCCCAATTCGGGGCACCAATTCACTTCTGTTTCTGCTAAGTATGTTAATCTGTATTGTAATAAAATTTGTTGTTGACGTTCCAAAGAAAAGGCATTCCACTCCTCCGCTGTAAACCCTGGTATACCTTCGTCACAGACGGCATCCACTGTTGCATTACCATCTGTAGAAAATAACTTTTCTAGCACCTCAATAGATTCCGCTTTATTGGAGATATTATTATACCATGAGTTAAACAATTGGATAAAAATCCATTGAGTCCACTTATAATAATCTGGCGAAGATGTACGCACTTCTCTCGACCAATCAAATGAAAAGCCCATTTGATCGAGTTGTCGACGGTAGGTTTTTATATTTGCTTCGGTAGTCACTGCAGGATGCTGCCCTGTTTGGATGGCATACTGTTCTGCAGGCAATCCGAAACTATCGTAGCCTTGAGGATGCAATACATTGAACCCTTTATGGCGTTTGTAACGTGCGTAAATATCGGACGCTATATAACCAAGAGGGTGTCCTACATGGAGTCCTGCACCACTGGGGTAAGGAAACATGTCTAGAACATAATATTTGGGTTTCGTTGAATTATTATCAGCTTGAAATATTTTATTTTCAGCCCAGTATTTTTGCCATTTGGCCTCAATTTCATTGAAATTGTACATCATATAAACGTCATTAATAGGCGCAAATTTACGGTTTATTTGGCAAGTAAAAAACTCTACTTCATGAAAGACCTCTGGAAGGGAATGTTAATTTGTTTTCAGGGAAATACTAGCCATTTAAGTAAGTTTTTTTATACTTTTACAATCATAAGACATTTGCTATGAGTTCATCTTTTGAAAAACATCAAAAACGCCGTTTAATTTCGTCCTATTTTTCGGTCGTGCTTAGCATTGGTTTGGTCCTTTTTTTGCTAGGAATCTTGGGGTTGTTAGTACTCAACGCCAAATCGGTTTCTGATAATTTTAAAGAACAGGTCATTCTCACCATATATTTAGAAGATACTTCTAAAGAAGTTGAGATAAAGCAGCTCGAAAAAAGCTTGGCATTTTCGGACTATGTGAAACAAACAAAATTTATTTCTAAAGAATCTGCTGCTGATTTTATGAAACTAGAATATGGAGAAGACTTTTTAGACGATGTAGGTTATAATCCTTTGAAAAATTCGATTGAAGTGAACCTGAAAGCTGATTATGTAACTGCACGACGGCTAGATAGTATTTCTGAGAGTACACTGAAAAAAAACTTTGTAGAGGATATTAAATATGATAAAGACCTTGTATCCTTAATGAACAGCAATGTAAAACGGCTTAGTTTATGGGTTTTAATCATCAGTGGAATTTTTACAATAATCGCTGTACTCTTAATAAATAGCTCCATTCGATTGGCAGTCTATTCAAAACGCTTCTCTATTAAGACCATGCAAATGGTGGGAGCGACCAAAAAATTTATCCGTAGACCTTTTATTTGGCGAAGTATTCGACTTGGAATTACCGGCTCGCTTTTAGCCCTTATTGGCATGGGTGTAGTGTTGTATTATGTTGATAAATCATTTCCTGAATTTGAGTTGATTCAAAATCAATTGTCAATTAGTGCCTTGTTTGGCTCCATCTTTTTAATTGGTATTTTAATTACTTGGTGGAGCACTTTCTTTGCAACGCAGCGTTTTTTAAACCTGAAAACGGATCAACTTTATTATTAATATACCCAACTACCAAAATCAATTTAAACTATTTATTTAGTTTTAATAAAACATATACATTCACAAATTTTAATTAATTATGGGAGAACAAAAACGAAAAGAAACCACAAATAAAAATTTTATTTTTGGGAAACAAAATTACAAATGGATGTTTCTTGGCCTCGGAATTATCGCTTTAGGGTTTGTATTGATGGCAGGCGGCGGTTCCGACGATCCTAATGTGTTTAATCCTGAAATATTTAGCGCACAAAGAATTCGATTGGCACCGACACTTATTTTAATAGGATTTGGAATCCAGATATATGCCATTCTTAAAAAATTTAAAAAATAAATGGATTTTTTTGATAGCATTTTGCTAGGTATTATACAAGGACTGACCGAGTTTTTACCGGTATCTTCTAGTGGGCATTTAGAAATTGGAAAAGCGCTTCTTGGTGATGATTCCATCCCAGAAGACAGTTTGATTTTTACGGTGGTGCTTCACTTCGCAACTGCGTTGAGTACCTTAATTATATTTAGAAAAGACATCGTTACCCTCGTTACTGCTTTATTCAAGTTTGAATGGAATGAGGAGACCCAGTTTATTGTAAAAATAATGATTTCCATGCTGCCTGCTGGATTTGTAGGTATACTTTTTGAAGACGAGTTAGAAGCGCTTTTTGGGAGTAACATTCTACTTGTTGGAGTTATGTTGATTGTGACCGCTTTCTTATTATTTATGGCAGATCGGGCTAAAACAACCGATAAAAAAGTGGGGTTTTGGGATGCTTTTATCATTGGAATTTCGCAAGCCATCGCGATGCTGCCAGGAATTTCACGCTCAGGCGCAACCATTTCAACTTCTGTGTTGTTAGGGAATGATAAATCGAAAGCAGCACGTTTTTCCTTTTTAATGGTGATTCCGCTTATTTTCGGAAAAATAGCCAAGGATCTTATTAGCGGTGATTTGAGTTACAATGCTGATAATTTTAGCAGCTTATCTTCGGGGTTTTTAGCGGCGTTTGTCGCTGGACTTTTTGCCTGTACCTTAATGATTCGTTTGGTTAAAAATAGCCAATTAAAATACTTTGCTTATTACTGTTGCATCGTCGGAGTTTTAGCCATTATCATAACACTTTAATCCAAAATGAAAACGGCTCAAGATTATTTAGACGGACAGCTATTATTGATCGATAAACCCTTAGAATGGACGTCCTTTCAAGTGGTTAATAAATTACGCTGGCACATTCGCCAAGCATACAATTTAAAAAAAATTAAAGTGGGCCATGCAGGCACCTTAGATCCTTTAGCTACGGGACTATTAGTGATCTGCACTGGCAAAATGACGAAGCAAATTGACACTTTTCAGGGGCAAATCAAAACTTACACTGGTACTTTTATTTTAGGCAGCACTACACCTTCCTATGATCTTGAAACAGCAATCGATCAGGAGTTTCCAACCACACATATTACCCCCGAATTAATTCATGAAACTAGTAAGAAGTTTATTGGGGAGATTGATCAATTTCCACCAATTTTTTCTGCTTTAAAAAAAGAAGGGAAGCGCTTGTACGAGTTTGCCCGGGCTGGGGAGGCCGTAAAAATTGACTCGCGAAAAGTGACCATTGAAGAGTTTCAAATCACAAAAATAGAAGGCTTAGCCGTTGGTTTTAGCGTGACCTGTAGCAAAGGGACTTATATTCGCTCTTTGGCTTATGATTTTGGAAAAGCGTTGGACTCAGGCGCACATTTATCCGCACTTCGACGTACGAAGATCGGAGACTTTTCCATTAATCAAGCCATTTCAATTGATGAATTTATTTCGGGTTTAAGCTAAAAATGATTTTAAAATTAACCATCAAAAAACTTTATGAAAACTATTTCACATTTCATTCTATTTCTATTTGTCATGGCAGTATCTGCTCAAGAAACCACTGAAAAATTTGGTTTGTTCTATAAACTTGGCGTAGCGACTACGTTGACCATCAATGAAGATTATGTAGCGGGAGATAAAGAAGATAATGAGGTGTTTTTTAGGTTCAATGCTTTTTTTATAAACAATACAATTGGATATAAATTTGACCCCAAAAGTTCTATTGGTATCAACCTTGAGTATGATTGGCATTCTGAGTCTGGATTGCAATTTCTGCCCTTACATTTGAGTTTTCGATATAATGTCATTCAGAATGATGAAAATATATTTCTAAGGTCTAGTTATGGGCGGCTTTTAGGAATTGGAAATACCTTTGAAACAGGGTCTCTTTACAAAGTCGGACTCGGAGCTGAAGTGTTTGATAAGGAGTTTAAAAACTCTGGATTGATAGGAATTGAGTTCACTCAAAAAAGCTTCGGATTTAGAGAAGAAGAAAAATTAATTAGTATTTCATTCTTTTTAGAGATGAGTTTTTTATAACTTGAGGGCATGGTACTGCAAAAACAACGTTGTGGATGGTGCGTGGGTGACTCGCTCTATGAGGCTTATCACGATCAGGAATGGGGTGTTCCTGTATATAATGATTTAAAGTTGTTTGAGTTTTTGATTTTAGAAACCTTTCAAGCGGGTTTGAGTTGGATCACCATTCTACGAAAACGTGAAAATTTCAAAGCTGCTTTTGATGCGTTTGACTATACTAAAATCGCGCAGTACAATACTAAAAAATTTGATTCTTTAATCGCAGATAAAGGAATTATTCGAAATAAATTAAAAATAAAAGCGGCGATTTCTAATGCTCAAGCCTTTATTGAAATTCAAGAAGAGTTTGGTAGTTTTAATAGCTATATCTGGAGGTTTTTAGATGGAAAGCCCTTAAAAAACAAGGTTAAAGATTATAAAAAAGCACCTCCAAATACACCCTTAAGCGACCTAATAAGTAAGGACCTAAAAAGTCGTGGGTTTAAGTTTGTCGGAAGTACCGTTGTGTATGCGCACATGCAAGCGACGGGGATGGTCAACGATCATGAAATAACTTGCTTCCGATATAATGAGGTTTAGCTATTATAAGGAATAAGCTCTAAAAGTTTCTCCATAACCTCAACTCTGGCTCGGCTTTTTCTATTGGCTCTGATGATGATCCAAGGCGCTATATCTGTGTTTGTTTGCTCAAACATTTTGGCTTTATACGATGTATAGTCATCCCAAAGACCCAAAGCAGATTCATCTACTTTACTGAATTTCCATTTTTTGACAGGGCTTGATTTGATATCTTCAAAACGTCGCGATTGTTCATCTTTAGAAATAGAGAAATAAAATTTTACTACCCGAATTCCAGACTCAATAATCATTTTCTCAAATTGATTCACTTGATTCATAAATACCTCATACTCCTTTTGTGTGCAAAATCCATTCACGGGCTCTACAACGGCACGGTTATACCAACTTCTGTCAAAGAAAGTGATTTGTCCATTACGGGGTAAATTTTTAATATAACGCTGAAAATACCATTGATCTTTTTCTTCGTCGGTTGGCTTTGAAAGGGCCACTACATTTAATTCTCTTGGGTTTAAATGTTGTGTAATCCGTCGAATTGCACCGCCTTTTCCAGCCGCATCTCGTCCTTCAAAAATAACAACTAGTTTCTCTCCTTCAGATTCAACCCATTGTTGGAGTTTTATCAATTCTTCTTGGAGTCGCTCTAATTGTGCTTCATGATTCAAAATTCGTAGCGCCTTAGGAACCGTCATATCATTTTCTCTTAGAAATAATTGAAGCCCTCGTTTACTATTAAGTTTTTTTAAATTTTTGGCTGATAAATTCTCCATAACTAATCGATTTGAGTAATCATTCTGTGATAGCGTTGAACAACATTTGGATCTGGCAGTACTGTTGTATCTGAGCTTCCTTTACGATCGTAATCAAAATGTGATAAAACGTGTCGAATGCTTTCTAATCTCGCTTGTTTTTTGTTGTTTGTTTTTATGATAATCCAAGGACTAATTGAGGTGTGGGTTTTACTAAACATTTGTTCTTTGTAAAAGGTGTATTTGTCCCATCTGTTTTGTCCTTCTTTATCAACTGGACTAAATTTCCATTGCTTTAAAGGGTTTTTTAATCTAGAATTGAAGCGTTTTTCTTGCTCTTTTTTTGAAATTGAAAACCAAAACTTGATAATAACAACACCATCTTCATATAGCATGTGCTCAAATTCAGGGACTTGCAACATGAATTTTTTATATTGTTCTTCTCCACAAAAATCCATCACGGGTTCTACGACCGCACGGTTGTACCAACTTCGATCAAAAAATACCAACTCACCAGGTTCGGGCAGTTCTTTGATATAACGTCTAAAATACCATTGTCCTTTTTCAATTTTTGTTGGCTTGGTTAGTGCTACAACGCGCATAGATCGGGGGTTAAGGTGTTCGGTAAAACGGCGGATGGCGCCTCCTTTTCCAGCAGCATCACGACCTTCAAATAACACGCAAACACGTTTTTTATGTTTAGCAGTCCACTGTTGTAAGTCCACCAATTCGGCTTGCAGCTTTAACAGTTCTGATTCGTAGTCGATGGTTTCAATCAACGACTCATAGTTTGAGTTCGAAACTTTAGACTGCACAGTCTTTTTAAATGATTCTATTCCTGAATATGATTCGAAATCTTCTTGGGTGAGCATAAGCAAATTAATTTTAATTATTTATATCGCAGTCATTGGGCTTTAAATAGTTCATAAATTTTAATCTTGAAATAGGTTCTGCTCCCAAACTTTCAAGATGATCGGTGTGTAACTGGCAATCAATAAGTTTATACTTTGAGTTTTGAACAAAGGTTGTAAACCCAATTTTACTAGCGTTACTTACATAACTAAACATACTTTCTCCACAAAAAATTGCATCATTCAATTCAACTCCGTACAATCCGCCTACTAATTTCTTATTTTGCCATACCTCCACAGATTTCGCTATACCTCTATGGTGTAACTCACAATAGGTATTGATCATTTCATCTGTGATCCATGTGCCCGATTGAGCATTCCGTTTGACGTTGGCACAGGCTTCAATAACGTCTTTGAAGTTACGATTTGTAGTAATTTCAAAAGATTGATTACGCATCATTTGCTTAGTGCTTTTTGAAACCTTCAGCTTATGAGGATACAACACAAAACGAGGGTCTGGCGCCCACCACAATATAGGCTGGTCAGATTCATACCAAGGAAAAATTCCATTTTGATAGGCATGCAAAACGCGCTCGAGGGACAAATCGCCACCAACTGCCAAAAGCCCTTCTGGGCTTGCCTCCGTCAATGGTGGAAATTCAATGATTTCATTCAGCCACTTCATACTTTTTTATATTGAAGTGTTCCTTGTTTTAACCTTTGTTAAAACGGTAAATCGTTTGGCTCGTCTGCTGTCAAATCAGTTGCAGGTTCAAAAGCTTGTGCAGGAGCTACAGGTGCCGCATTAGCAGGTGCCGCTTGTTGTAAGTTTTCGATACGCCAGCCTTGAATCGCATTAAAATATTTTGCTTCTCCTTGTGGGTTGATCCACTCTCTACCACGTAAGTTGATCCCTACCTTGATTTGTTGTCCAACTTGGCAGCTATCTAAAAGGTCCGTTTTGTCCTGAACAAATTCCACCATAATATGTTGGGGATATTGTTCTTCTGTAGTCACAACCAATTCGCGTTTTTTAAATCCATTAGAACCAATAGATTGCGTTTCTCCGATAAGTTTAATTTTTCCTTGTATTTCCATTTTAATTTTTAAAATTGAGTATTAATGTAACGATTTTTTTGAATATCTACAAATTTAATAAATTATGAGTCCAACTAAAAGTAGAAAGCAATAATATAAAACAATAAATTTAGCATAAATACATTATATTTAGAATTGAAAAATATATACCAATGAAAATTTCTCCAAAACAACATGTTTTACGCTGGGTAATGATTGCCATTTCATTCCTGATTATTTCATTGATTTTATGGAATACTTATCGCTTTTTCCAAAAATTTAAAGAAGAGGAGCGCGTCAAAATGGAGAATTTTTCTCAAGCACAAATCGAACTTGGAAAGATTATTGATCTCAACGGGAATATTAGTGATTTTCCTTTAAAAATAATTCAAAGCAATACCACTACCCCGATGATTATTGAAAATTCTGAAGGTAGTTTTCAATCTAAAAACATTAAACAACCCTCTGACAACAATCAAGAATACCTCAAAAATTTAAGTTTAAAATTTGGCAATGAAAACACTCCTATCGAGGTCGTTTATGAGGGTGAGACGCTATCAACGATCTACTACGGGAATTCCGATCTACTGAACAAACTAAAGTATTATCCTTTTACGCTTGTCTTGATTTTTTTATTATTTAGTGGAGTTGTCTACTTTTACTATAAGAGCTCCAGAACCGCTTCTCAAAACAAACTCTGGACAGGTATGTCCAAAGAAACTGCACATCAAATTGGAACGCCACTTTCTTCGCTTATTGGCTGGACAGAACTCCTAAAATCTGAAGCGGTGAATCCCTCTTATATTGCTGAGATTGAAAAAGACATTCATCGTTTAGAAACCATTACCGAACGTTTTAGTAAAATTGGCTCGATTCCATTATTAAAGACTGCCAATATTGTGACGGCAACAAAAGAGTCTTTTGACTATTTAAAGTCTCGAAGTAGTAAGTTAATTACATTTGAAATGAATGCTCCAGATGAAACTATTTTAGTGAACCTTAACCTCGAACTTTTCAGTTGGACTATTGAAAATTTGGTCAAAAACGGAATTGATGCTATGAAAGGTGAAGGTCATATATCGGTGTCTATACAATCTACAGAGACATTGGTTTTAATAGATGTTAGTGATACTGGAAAAGGGCTTTCAAGAAAATTATTTGGTAAAATTTTTGAAACAGGGTATACTTCTAAAAAACGCGGTTGGGGGTTAGGGCTGTCCCTTTCCAAACGAATTATTGAGGAATACCACAAAGGAAAAATTAAAGTTTTCAAATCTGAGGCTAGCGAAGGCACCACACTACGAATTAGTTTAAAGCGCTTATAAAAAGGAAGCTATTTTTTTTGCCAGTATTTCAAATTCTTCTGGAAGCTCTGTTTCTTTTTTGATGAATTGAGCATCTTCCATGGTGTTTAATGGAATCAAATGCACGTGTACATGTGGGACTTCTAGTCCAATCACCGTCATTCCAACGCGTTTGCAGTCGACTGATTTTTCGATGGCCAGGGCAACTGTTCTTGAAAAATCCATCAATTCTAAATAGGTAGATCGGTCTAAATCAAAAATTTTATTGACTTCTTTTTTTGGAATGCAAAGTGTATGGCCTTTAGAATTGGGATTGACATCCAAAAAGGCTAAGAATTTTTCCGTTTCTGCGACTTTATAACAAGGGATTTCTTTATTAACTATTTTGGTGAAAATTGAGCTCATGGGCTGGTTGTAAGAACTAATTTATCTTGATATGTTCATAATTTCAAACTTTAAAATACCATTAGGAACTTGTATTTCAGCAATATCTCCAAGACTTTTTCCTAACAATCCTTTTCCTATAGGTGAATTTACTGAAATCTTCCCTGCAGCCAAATCTGCTTCACCGTCTGCCACTAGAAGGTAATCCAATTCCATTCCATTAGACTGGTTTTTTATTTTGACTTTAGACAGCACTAATGCTTTGGAAGCATCGAGTTGAGATTCGTCTATCAAACGGGCTCCAGCCATTGTATCTTCAAGTTTTGCAATACGCATTTCTAACATGCCTTGTGCTTCTTTGGCAGCATCGTATTCGGCATTTTCACTTAAATCGCCTTTATCTCTTGCTTCTGCAATTGCTCTTGAAGCTTTGATGCGTTCCACATCTTTGAGTTGCTTTAACTCGCTTCTTAATCTTTTTAATCCTTCGGCCGTGTAATAAGATACATTGCTCATAACTGATGATTTTTAAAGTAGTCGTTCATTTAGGTTTCTGAATAGTCTAATTTCTTTTTAGAGCTAAACGCAAAAATCTCGTTTTCACGAGATTGCACTACAAATATACAAAATATTTATCTTACTCTAGTTTTTGTTGTAAATTAGACGCTTAAATTCAATGAACTTTAGACTGCGTCAAATGCCATATCAATCTGAAAAAAAATGAAGATTAAAACCTTGAAATTATATGCGATGTTACTTTTCGTTTGCATGGGGTGTTCAAAAGACAATAATACCGATCCAAATTGTAATTTTTTAGTCAATCTTAATGTGTCTACTTCATTAAACCTTAGTCTTTCACAATACAATCAATTGACATTTCCTAACAACCCAGTTTATGTTCCTAATGAAGGAAATGGCGGCATCATTGTAAATAATACGGGCACTGGTTTTGTAGCCTTTGACGCTGCAGACCCCAATCATATTTTTAGTGATTGCTCGGTGCTTTCTATCAACGGGCTTGAAGCGGTTTGTGGCTGTAGCGATGCTAATAAATACAGTCTAATTACAGGACAATCTTTAGAAAATACGGCCTTGCGTTGTATGCTTAAAGCCTATTTTACAGAGATTAATGGCAATACACTTTATATTTCCAACTAAAAAAATAGCGCACCGAAGTACGCTATTCCTGTTTTTTAGATTTAATTTTTAAAACTTTAAGGTAAGCCCTAATAAGAAGTTTCGAGTGGCTTGAGGGTAATAGCCTTGTAGTTCGGAAGCTGTTGATCCACTCCACGTATCCAAATAGGTATAGCCACGGTCTACATATTCTGTATCAAAGAGGTTGTTTACCATACCGCTAAACACAATAGACTTAAAGACCTTATCAAGTTTTAATTCATAATTCAAATTAAGATCCCCAACAAAATAGCCCTCTAATTTAGACGCCTCAGTATCTGTATTACTTAGGTATTGCTCGCCCACATATTTTCCAATCAATGCCACTCTAAATTGAGTGTTCGGTGCATATTCAATGGCATGGGTGGTAATCATATTTGGTGAAAATGCAATATTAGTATCTCCCAAATTTTGTAATACACTATCGCGGTTAATAGTCAATGCTTCGATTTTATTTTGACTTAAGGCTAGGTTTGAATTTAAAGCAATTTGATCGCTTAAAGCAATTCGTGCATCCAATTCCAATCCCAAGCGGTAGCTGTTGTCAACATTTTCTCTTAGATATTCGCCAACATTATCTAAAGCACCCGTAAGTACCAGTTGGTTTTTATACTGCATATAATACACATTCGCATTCAAGCTAAATCGCTTTCCTTTGATACGCCAACCTAATTCGAAATCATTTAAACTTTCTGATTGAACAGCAACTCCATTACTTTCAAAGTCGTTCCTGTTAGGTTCTTTATTGGCACGCGCATAGGAAACATACGCACTATTATTTGTATTGAACGCATAGGTGAGCCCCAGTTTTGGATTGAAAAATTTGTAGGTCTCATTAATATCAATAGACTCTCTATTAGAGGTTAGACCTGTTGTGGTGTAGTTAACAAATCGCCCTTGCATATCCAAAAAAGCTTGTAAGGATTCAGACATTCTAAAGGTGGCTTTAGAAAAAATACTGAAATCGGACTTATCAGAAACGCTCAAATAATAGCGGTCTCTAATGGCAGTTCCAGAAGCCAGATCGCTTCCCCAAATGAGTTCACCATAGTGGTCGTTGGTGTAGTCGCTGTAAGAAATTCCAGAAATAATTTCAACTCCCTTTTTTTGATAGGTTGCGTTTGCATTTACCACATAAAAATGATTATCTAACCAACGACGCACAATCACATCGCTGTTATCAATAATCAAGTTATTATAATCCATAGCACTTCTACCCTCTTTATATTGCTCAAAATAACCTTTTCCTCTTGTATAATTCAAGCCCATATTTGTAGACCAATTCGAGTTTAAAGTTTCATTCCAGTGCAACTGGTAGTGATCTTGCCAATAGTTATCCGTTTCATTTTCATATGTATAAGGGTTTTGTGTTCTATCTTCCTCCAATTCATCTTTACTTAACCCATACCATGCTTGGTAGGTTTTCTCTTTTCCTCCAAACATAAGAGCTTTCACTAATGTGTTTTTATCCACATAGTTTCCTTGAAGGAAATAAGATTTCATTTCTGTAGAAGCACGATCAACATATCCATCAGAATAAATTTTTGATAAGCGTCCAGCAAACTCAAAATGATCATTGAGCAATCCTGTAGTGAATTTTAGATTGTGTTTTCTTGTACCATACGAGCCAAAAGAATTGGAGATTTGGCCTCCAGATTTTTGAGAAATAGCATCTGTTAAAATATTTAAACTTGCCCCAAAAGCAGCAGATCCGTTGGTAGATGTCCCTACCCCACGCTGTAACTGAATGTTTTCCACAGAAGAAGCAAAATCACCAAGGTTAACCCAAAACGTGCCCTGACTTTCGGCATCATTATACGGAATACCGTTTATGGTCACATTCACACGGGTTGCGTCTGACCCTCTTACTCTTAAGTAGGTGTAGCCAACACCTGCCCCAGCATCTGAAGACGAAACTACTGAAGGTAAATAGTTCAATAGAACTGGAATGTCCTGTCCAAGATTACGCTGCTGTATCTCTTTTTTTGAGAGGTTGGAATGCGTAATCGGAGCATTTGGCTTCACTCTAACAGATTGAACCAAAACCTCATCTAGATTTTGAGTTTTTGTAGAATCAATTTCTACTTGATTTTGTTGTGCAGTCATTATGAACGTTGTCAATGACAGTGCGACTAAAAGGATAGATTTTTTCATACGATAAAAATAATATCGAATAAAAAGAGGTGATTATTCTTTATAAATTGGTTAACAATATTTTGAAGCAAACGCTTCGTTAAAACTTCAATTAAAACAAACGTTTAATTGAAACTCACATCCCTAAACAGCATTATCTGTTCTAGGTTCAATGGGTATGATCTCAGCCGATATCGGCACCCCTTTTTTGAGAACAGTGCAAATATAGTTTAGATTTAAAAAATTGAAAAGAATTTTTTAAATTATTTCACTTGATGGGTGAATTTTAAAAGATCATTGACCGTCTTAACAGGGTTGAACGTAACAATTGGGACTTCCACAAATATGGTGTTCCAATCGGCCATACTGCCGTTCCATAAACCGGGTCTTTCTAATGTTTTAAGCTTTTGACCGTGTTTTGTTTTTGTTGTCACAAAGTAAGTATTGGAGTCTATAAATTGTTCCAAATCGTAGGCCACACCTTTGTGGTTTTTAACACCACAAACAATATCAACAGGATTGAAGTGCGTTGCATTTGTCATAATAGATTGTTGGTTCTTTAATTTTTCATCTACTTGACTCGCCTCTACTATTTGTAAAGATATTTCGCCGTTGTCATGCTTTACCCAAAACGGCCCGCCTCCTGGTTCACTTTCATTTTTCACCATTCCGCACACACGGATTGGGCGATTAATTTTAGATTTTAAATATTCAATCTTATGCTTATTGGCATATTTTTCGAATTGAGAGCTAATTACAATATTTAGGTTTTGGGTTAAAAAACTTACTATTTCTCCTATTTGATCTTTCGATACGTCTTTAGATTCCAACGTCTTTGCATAAGAAAATGCTTGATTCTGCATTTTTAATAACATGCCCGCAAGTGCTTTCTTGTAGCTTGCGATCTCATCCAAATATTTATTCACCACAACATTATCTATGTTTTTGACAAAAATAATATCCGAATCAATTTGGTTTAAATTTTTTATTAAGGCTCCATGCCCCGACGGTCTGAATAGTAGCTTGCCTTTTAACCTAAAAGGTTTGTTTTTTAAATCTACTGCCAATACATCTGTATTCGATTCTTGATTCGAAAATGTAATTTCAAATTTAGTCTTCGTTTTGGATTCAACCAGCTCTTGAATAGACTTTAATTCACTTTCAAATTGGTTCAAATGCGTTTTAGTAATCGTAAAATGCAAAAAAGCTTTACCATTCACAGAAGCATATTTTGCTGCTTCAAATAAATGCTCTTCAAAAGCCGTTGATACATGATTTTTGTACTTATGAAAAGGCAATAATCCTTTGGGGATATTTGAATAGTTTAAATACGATTCTTCTAAAACGGTTTTTGCAAACAAAAGCCGCTTTTGGTCTAAAGTAAGTAAATCATAATCAAGAACCGTCGCTCGCATTTTAGCAACTGCATCGTCATGAAACGGAAGTTTTTCTATGGTTACAAAAAATAAAAACAATTCTGTAATTTTATTTTTATTGATATAAGAATTAATGGATTCTTTTTGAGGGTCATAATCCGTCAAAAACTGATGCAACATCTTAAACATTCGAGAGGCTGCCCCGGACGCTGGTGTAAATTTAACTACCCTAAGCGACGTTTTTTGTTCTTCGTAATAGCAGATTAAACCATTGAGCTCTGAGTCCGAAAGTTCTACAATGCCATTGCCTATAGTCGCCGAGGCTTTTAAATCTACACAGCCTGGAGGGGACTTATAGTGCTCTAGTTGCTTGTCAACTTGTGTTAAACTTAGCCCTAGGCTTTCAATATGTTCTACGTCTGCTGGGGAATAATTCAAATCTTTGTTATTAAAAGTTGGTTAATATGGTTAACTGCATTTTTCAATCGGTTCGATTTAGAACCGCTTAAAATTTCATAAGGAAGTTCCAATTTCTGTAGAGCTCCTTCAAATGCTGAAAACATTTTTTTACGCTCATTGGGTTTATCTCTCAAATCATCTGCCTCCCAAGGAACGTCAATATCGCATAAAAAGTATAAATTATAACAATTTTCTTTAGCAAAATGATCAATGACAGGATCACAGTATCCGTCATAATACACTTCGGAGTATACTTTTGTTTCTAGAAGGTTGGTGTCGCAAAACAAGAGTTTGTTTGTTTTGACTGCGGTCGCATTTTCTAATTGCATTTGACCGATTGCTATTGGTAATAAATCCGAAAGTTCACAAGTTTTCTGTTCTAAATCCCATTTGTTCTGAAGATAGTCACGTGCATATTCAGCAACCCAAAGGGTGTCAAAATAATCTGCCAACGCTTTAGATAAGGTTGTCTTTCCTGTAGATTCTGGACCAAATAAAACTACTTTTATGCAGTTTGAAGGGTGTTGTTCAAGTGTTTTTTCCATGCTAAAAATCCAAATATAGCTATAATTGTAAAACCTAAATATTGTAAACTCGAAAATGTGAGCCCTTTATAAAAATATAAAGGCACCGATATGATGTCGGCAACAATCCAAAAAATCCAATTTTCTATTTTTCGCTTTGCCATCAACCACATCCCTACAAAAAACAAGCCAGTTGTGAGTGTATCAATATAAGCGACCCATCCCTTCCACATATCAAAAAATCGATAAACTATAAATACAAATATTAAGGTCGCTATAAAAATAATTGAGCCTATAAACTGTTCTCGTTTTGTGGTTCTTGATATTGGAGTGACATGTTCAGAATCTACTTTTCGGGTCCAAATATACCACCCATATAAACTCATTATAAAGTAATAGCCGTTAATCATCATATCACCGATGAGCTGCCATTTGAATAATAAGTACACAAAAATAGAAGTCGTTATCAGTCCAGTTGGAAACACCAAAATATTGTTTTGTTTGGAATACCAAACAGAAGCAAATCCAAAGATGACTGCAATTATTTCTAGCACAATATCTGTGAGCGCATAGCCGCTGTATTGTTCAAATAAAAAATTAAAAATGTGGTTCATAATCGCTGCGGTCGCTTTTTACAATTTTCATATTTAAAACCACGTTCTCTAGGTCGTTAAAGGACGTTTTGATTGTTGCGGTCAAAAACAACATTAAGGCATCATAGTCTCCATAAATTTGTGTGCTTAGTGGATTTTCGAGTACTCTAAACTCAGAGTCTCGTAATGCTTTTATGAAGTCTATAATTGGAGGCTCAAAATCTGTTTGTAATGGCATGAGCGTAAATTCTACTGAAATATTCATTTAAAATACTATTAAAAATTAGGTCCTACGATTGCACATCCAAAACCTTCAAACTCCATAAATATGGCTTTATATTTAGACCTACGATTGTCTTCAATAATCCAAGCCGTTGTACTGTTAGACTCCGTCCCAAAAGGCACAACCAAAAAATGTTTTTTGAATACCATTCCTGGAGTTGCATATAATTTATAAAGCGATTCTTTTATGCACCAGATCCAAGTCAATTTTTGAATCAGGTTGGGGTCTTTTTTAATTAAATAAGAAGTTTCAAAGCCAATAAATTTCGGAGCGATTTTAAGAATTTTGTCCCGTTTTTTTTCAATATCGACTCCCACTTCTCTTGAACTCACTACCACCGCTGAAAAACAGTAAGAATGTGTAATAGAAATGTGTTTGCCATCTTTCAAATGAGGTTTTCCAAAAGTATCATAAATCAAGTCTTCGTCTGCATATCCAAATTCTGCAAGTAACATTCGAACGCTTAAAAATCCGCGTTGATGCAATTCACTTTTCATACCATTAACGCGCTCTAGACTCTCCGATTTCAACACAAATTGATCTAAGAAAAAATCTTTAGACTCAGAGATCTTCCAGATTTTAACAATAGTTTGTGAGTTTAAAACAAGTGATTTATAAAGTGGCATTTAATTTTTAAATAGTTAATAGTTACCTTTGCATCGTATAATTATTCAAAAACGAAAATACGCTAATTTATAGGTTAAAACCAAACTAGTGCATTTAAAAAACTGCCTTATGAACGTAAAAACTATTCCTTACACTCCTTACAAAGTAAAAGATATGTCTCTTGCAGACTGGGGTCGCAAAGAAATTGAACTCGCTGAAGCTGAAATGCCAGGACTAATGAGTCTTCGAGAAGAGTATAAAGACAGCCAACCTTTGAAAGGTGCTAGAATCGCTGGTTGTTTACACATGACCATTCAAACTGCTGTGCTTATTGAGACGCTTGTAGCGCTTGGTGCGGATGTTACTTGGAGTTCATGTAATATTTTTTCAACACAAGATCAAGCAGCCGCAGCAATTGCCGCAGCTGGAATCCCTGTATATGCATGGAAAGGTCTTAGTGAAGAAGAATTTGATTGGTGTATCGAACAAACATTATTTTTTGGTGAAGATCGTCAACCTTTAAATATGATTTTAGATGACGGTGGTGATTTGACTAACTTGGTATTTGATCATTATCCAGAATTAATGGAAGGCATCAATGGCTTGAGTGAAGAAACAACTACTGGTGTTCACCGTTTGTATGAGCGTATGAAAAACGGTACGTTATCCATGCCTGCTATCAACGTGAATGATTCGGTAACAAAAAGTAAATTTGACAACAAATATGGTTGTAAAGAAAGTGCTGTAGATGCTGTACGTCGCGCAACAGACCTTATGCTTGCTGGAAAAAGAGTCGTTGTTTGTGGTTATGGTGATGTAGGAAAAGGTACTGCTGCTTCTTTTCAAGGCGCTGGAAGTATAGTTACCGTAACAGAAGTAGATCCTATTTGTGCTTTACAAGCTGCAATGGACGGGTTTGAAGTGAAGAAACTGGAAACAGTTTTGCCTACTGCTGATATTGTAGTGACAGCAACAGGAAATAAAGACATCGTTCAGAGCATTCATTTTGAAGCGATGAAAGACAAAACAATTGTTTGTAACATTGGTCACTTTGACAATGAAATTGACATGACATGGTTAAATGATACACATGGGGCTAGTAAAGTTGAAATCAAAGCACAAGTAGATAAGTATACAATTGATGGCAATGACATTATTGTGTTAGCTGAAGGGCGCTTGGTTAATTTAGGTTGTGCTACGGGACACCCTAGCTTTGTGATGAGCAACTCATTTACAAATCAAGTTTTAGCTCAGATTGAACTCTGGACAAACAGAGATGCTTATGGTAATGAAGTATATATGTTACCAAAGCATTTAGATGAAAAAGTAGCCAAACTACACCTTGCAAAAATAGGTGTGGAGCTTACAGAACTTCGATCTGAACAAGCAAGTTATATTGGCGTAGAAGTACAAGGACCTTATAAGCCAGAGTATTACCGCTACTAAAACTTTTATATTTATATTTAAGCCAAAGTTTACACTTTGGCTTTTTTTTGCTTAAAATCTATCAAAAAATTAAAGTTGAAAAATGAAGTTTCTGACTGCAAAAAAAGAAGACCTATATAGGATCATGCAA
>Ga0115564_10000707_pt1 | contig 32851 bp, 30 predicted proteins | sample COGITO_mtgs_1105_7_FD_88680 | JGI IMG/M metagenome (GOLD analysis project Ga0115564, IMG submission 88680) | Pelagic marine microbial communities from North Sea - COGITO_mtgs_110523 | ecosystem: Environmental > Aquatic > Marine > Epipelagic | place: Germany:Helgoland, sampling site Kabeltonne...
GGAGAACTGGATGAAGAAGCAAGAGCACAAGTTGAAGCGTTAGAGAATATCTTAACAAAGTTTATGGAAATAGATGACTTTGAAATAGAAAATACAGATATGGGTTACGACGTCATTTTAGAGGGTGAAATGCCAATATCAAATAAGAAATTAGACGCAACATACTATATTCACGTATCTTCATCTGAACTTTTTTATGGATACACCTTTTTAGAGCTCAAAACGGGTGATGACTTTAATAATCTTTCAAATCAAATGTCAGCAATTAATTTTATGTTGTCACCTGATGAATTTCACCCAACAAAGATAAAGCTTAAGGGTAAAGATGTACAAGTTTTGATACCTGCAACTGAAATTGATGGTAAAGCATATTTATTTTATGAAGGTGTTATTGATGGAAGAATTTCCATGAAATTCGAAGGTGGCGTTTTTGATAAAATAGGTGCTGGATTATTTTTGAAAAAAAATTAGGTCACTAGTTACTTATGCAAAGTATATTTTACTTTAATCCGTTGGCTTTGCTAAATTAATTCTATATTTGATTATATACATTTCGTGTACAAATTTAAAAGGGCGTCTGTAACTTATTGATTTTAAATAGAAATCAGATAGACCATTATTCTCCTAAGGGACAAATTGGTGGTTCGAATCCACCCAGGGTCACCAATTTTAGTATTGATAAACTTATCGAATATTAATATGAGACTAAATAACCATTATGAAATGAAGTGTTTTGTATCAAATTATATTTTTATCATTGCTATTTATTTTAATGAATACTCAGCCTGTTTTTGCACAAACACAATCAGTGCAAATAGAAACTAATATAGCTTTATTTTCAGAAAAATTTTTGGGTGTAAAAAATAGACACAGACATTCAAATAACGGCATAGCAAGAATTGATTTTAGATATGATTCAAAAAACTTATTATCGCAACTTTCGCTAAATTATATTGGGGATGAAAAGTACTCCCTTGATGGATCTTATCTTGAACATACCTCAGGTATAACTACTTTTGGAATTGGCTCAATTGACCGTCATTGGTCCTTTTCAAATAATACATCACTTATCTTGTCAGATAATGCACGTCCCACTAAATCAATTTATCTAAAACTAGAAAATAAGTTTAAATATGATTGGTTACCATCAGAGGCTAATTGGTCATTTGAAGCTTTTAATGGCTTCACTGAAGGCGCTTTTAATAATACAAGGTCTATGATGGCTGGGGTTAGGGCTGTATTAACTCCAGTTGAGGGGTTAAACTTTGAATTAGTCCAAACTGGCCAATGGGGTGGCAGAGGTCAGAGATCAGGGATATCTGCCTTAGGAGCCGCTTTGTTTTTGGATACAAATGCAGGCTTAAACTCCAACATTAACAAAATGGCAGGTTTTGGTATTTCATACAAAATACCTTTTACCATAATGCCATTGCGGATTTATGGTCAAACGATTGGTGAAGATGAGGCGGGAAATATACCATCATGCTTAGCTTATTTGGTAGGACTTGAATGGGAAAATACAAAAATTAAATATCCAACAATTTTTGGAATTGAAGCCGTAGACACCAGGATAGATGAAACAACAAATGGATACTGTGGCCCAAATACGATGTATAACAATGACACTTATGACTACACAAATTATGGGAAAACAATGGGTGCAGAAATCGATACTGAGGGAACTTCTTTAGGTCTCTTTGTGCGTTCTCAAATATCTCAGAAAATAAATATTGAACTCTCAACAAAATCAGTCACCATTAATGATAAAAATTGGTCAGGAAATCGTCTCTCGTCAAAACGTCAGTCAGGACTTATAAATTCACTTAACGCTTCTTTGAGGAAAAATAATATTAAATTTAATGGAAGTATTTATTACCAAGGTATCAATCTAGATAAAGCAAACATTAAAAATAGTCTAGGAATTGGTTTTTCTTCATCAGTAATCTTTTAAATACAATATTGCCTCTAACATAAATATTTTTAAAATCCAAATTACTTATTAAATTTTGATTTTTACGTCGAAGAATTATAAATAACATTCAGATTTTATTTACTTAACAATTTTAAATATGCTATCTGTAATTTTAATTAACAGGAATAATGAATGCAAGATTTACTTGATACTGAATCAAACAATGAAATTGATCTGCGCGAACTGTTTGCAACTCTTTGGGTCTATAAATTATTCATTGTCAGCACCTGTGTCTTGGGTGTCATATTTGGCGGCTATTATACTCAACGTTTAAATAAGGAATATACTTCTGTAGCCATTTTTAAATTAGACGCCAATAAACCCAAAGGAATGTCAATAGCTGGCGATTTAGGTGCAATAGTCAGTCTTTCTGGATTAGGTACTGAAAATCCTAGAGCCATTAAATTAGATCAGATTAAAGGTAGAATTTTTATAGAAAAACTTGATGAAAAATTAAATTTTCAAGCAGACACATATTTCAACACATACAATCCAAACTCAGTCGACCCTAATTGGAAGTCTGTTATAAAGCGTATAATCGGCTGGCAGAAGTCCCCCACCGATACTCAAGAAGCAATTTGGCAAGGTATTGTCAGAAATTATTCAAAAAATGTAGCGATAAATTTTACAGAAGAAGGGTCTGTTCAGATTACTATCACGCATGAGATACCTAAGCGAGCAGCGGAAATTGCTAATGTTATTATGGATACGTTAATTACAAATGCAAAAAATACGAAAAATAAAAAACAGGATCAAATGCTCTCCTACCTTTCTGATACACTAGCCCAAGCACTCAGTGACTTAGAAAGTTCGCAGTCTAAACTTAAAGAATTTACCCTGAAAAATAGTGCACTACCTCTGGAAAGTTTTACCGCAGGCTCTTTGGAGCTTGATGCATTACGTGAACAACTGAACCGAACCTCTAAATTACATGAAGCCGTGGCAGCTCTTTCGTTAATGTTACAAAATAAAACAACAGATCAAAATAATTATTTTACGCTACGCCAGAAATTCCCAATCGTTGATCAAGTAGAATTTCGTCGTATCTTAGGGCAAAATGAAATTATCAGTTCTTGGAGTTGGCCTGAGACTAGCTCTGTGGACGCGGTTTTTGATACGTTGTCAGAACGAAAAAACAGACTGCAATCTAAAATAAATGCGTCACAGATAGATGCAGAGCAATCCGTTTTAGCTTTGGAAGCTTATGCCAAACTGGAGCGCGAAGCCAAAATTGCCGAGGCAACATACACTGTATTAATTGAACAAGTTAAGGCTCAAAGCATGTCAGCCGGCTACCAGCCTGATGAATCCGAAATTTATGAATATGCCTCAGTCTCAATTCGTCCCTCTGCGCCAAAACAAAGACTAATTTTGGCTTTGGGAGCCATTTTTGGACTTTTTTTTGGGATTGTGCTCTCCTTATTGTATGCTCTTTACCGCGGTGTTTATTATTCACTAAAATCCCTAAGGACTGGAGTACAAGCGCAATTTACGGCTAGCATCAGAAACTTACTACCTTTGCGTAACAAAAGTTTAGAAGACTTAAATACAATACTTGCAAGAAAACCACGCACCGTTCTCAGAGACATAGCAATAGAAATTAACATGAATGATACAACTCAAGTTGTAATTACATCTTTATGCGCAAAATTAACAAGTAATGATGTGGCGCAGGCACTTGCAAGCTACATGCAGTCTGATACTATAAAAGTTGGAGTGATTAATTTTTCATCAAAGTCCAAAAAGCCAGATATTGAAAAAGAAAGCCTTTCTATTGGATCATTTATTGTTTCTGAAAGTGTGGGTAATGTATCAATTTTAAGACCAAATGATGATTTGGCAGCAATGGAGTTGTTAAGTCAAAGAGATTTTGCAAAAAAAGTACATTCTCTTAATTCAAACATTGATCTTTTATTTTTATGTGCAGATAATAATGATGCTATTTGCCTTTTACGTGCTTTACAGGGGCAAAAAAATTTCCACGTCACACTTGCTAGATCCAAGCGCACCAAGACCACTGATCTAGTGCACATAAGTTCACTTCTTCGAATTCAAGGGCTGCTTCATGACTAGGTTTAAACTCATAACACTTTTTATCACTTCAACCCTATTCTTAAATAGCTGCAGTGAAATTCTTGAGCCAGTTTCTCTTTTTGCCAATAATCAAGACGTTGCAATGGAGGAGGTGAAGGAAGAATTTGAAATAAATATTAAGAGCTTAACATTTAACACGGCAAAAAAAGCTAACAATGCGCCATACCCGCGAAGCCTAATATTAACTGGGAGTAGTTCAAGAGCAAACGTTTTAGAAGAAGCTAAATTTTTAAAGTCAAGTTTTCCAAAGCCATCAAATAGTCCCAATTATCTTCTTGGTATTGGAGATATGATATCGTTTACAAGTCTGAATGAGTTTAATACAGAAATTATCCGATGGCCAAGTAATTCTAAAGAATCTGAATATCTCTTGGGTGCCGGAGATGAGCTTACCTTAACACAATCTAATGACAGCAACCAAGATGTTACTATTGCCTACAGTGACGATGGCCAGTTGATTTCCACAAAAGAAGACAATGATTCATTAATTTTAACTCAGGGTGTTATTGGCAGTAATGGAAATATACTACTCTATGGTTTAGGAAACATCCTTGCTGCAAATCGAACACTTGATGATGTCAGAACTGAAGTTCGCAATATCTTAATAAGAAACGGACTAGCCCCCAATTTCCAACTTGAAATCAGTGATTTTAAAAGCCAAAAAGCTTATGCAATTTATAATAATGAAAAGAGTCAAATTTTTTCTTTAGATAATTTACCGATTACTCTCAGGGAGATTGCAATAAGAGCTAGTTTGTCAGAGTCTGATGGGAATTTTGCCATAATAAACTTAACCCGCAATGAGCAAAAGTTTCGTTACACTGCAGGACAGCTTTTTAATCTTACAGCAAGGGAAATAACAATACAGGATAATGACCTAATTGAAATCAAGACTGCTAAAAAAATATCAAAAACCAATCAGTCTGTTGTAGGATCAAAGGGAAATATACTCCTTGAGGGCGTGGGCATTATATCCGCAGTGAACCGAACCTTAGATGATATTCATGAAGAAATTAGAAATATTTTAATTAGTCAAGGTATTAAGCCGAATTTTCAACTACGTGTGACAGATTTTGTTAGTCAAAAAGCATATTTAATCCAAAAAAATATTAGTAGTATAATTGTACCCTTAACCAGTTCTAAAATTACTCTACGCGAGTTAATTCTTGAACAAAGCTCCGTTATATCGACAGTTGATCTTTCAATAATTACACTAAAAAGAAATGGCCAAGTTTTTCGCATGATTGGAGAACAAATATTAGATCCCAAAACACAAGACATATGGATTGTTGATGAGGATCAAATCGAGGTGGAGAGCTTAACCTACAAACCTGGTCAAGTTTTTGCACTTAGTGGAGCTGGTAGAGCTGAAGTAGTGCCAATCAATCCATCAAATAGAGAAAGTCTAGCTGACGTCCTTTTTAATAAGGAGGGGCCTTTAAATAATCTTCTAGCAAAACGTTCAGAAGTCTACCTCTTACGAGGGAAAAATCCATCAGTTGCATATCACCTTGATGCACAGAACGTTTCAAAAATTTTAGTTGCAGCCAAAACAGAACTACGACCAAATGATATTGTATACGTTGCTGACCGCCCAATTATATCATTCTCAAGAACATTAGCTGAGATCCTTCCACTTAGAATGCTACTGCGTAATATTCAGGACGATAATTTTCCATAGTTCTAGCTTGTCAAAATTCAACTTTATTGATTTAATGATATACTTTTTGCACCTGCTAATCACGTTAAGATTGTTGAAAATAGCTATACCCATTTGATAAATATCATACTGCTAAACGATAACATAAATTACACCAACTGCAATAATTTTAACAGCACTACGTAAATGAGAGTTTTTACTTTCCTAAACCTCTCATTATAATAAATATAGTATTTATAATAATTTTGAATTCAGTAAAATAACTTAAATTCTTTATATAATAATTATCGATAGATGTTTTCTGTGAAGTTGTCTCCAGATTTTCTACATAACCTAATCTAATTTGCGATAATCCAGTAATACCTGGTCGAATTACATACCTCTCTCGATATCCTTCAACTAACTTTAAATATTCTAAAGCATGTATATAATAGTCTGGCCTGGGACCAATCAAACTCATGTCACCTTTTAAAACATTCAAAATTTGAGGTAATTCATCAATACGCATTTTGCGTAAAATTCTACCCAAAGGTGTAATTCTATTTACTTCAATGGGGTCATCATATTTTCTAGTGATTTTTTCACTAAATGACATAGTGCGGAATTTAAAAGCAACAAAAACTTTACAATTCTTACCCATGCGTTCCTGAGTAAAAAATAATTCACCTGAATTAAAAAATTGATTTAAAACTAATAACATTATTCCAATTATAATAAGTATAGGAATTAATAGTAAGCTGACAGAAATGTCAAACATACGTTTGTTAAACCAAAACAATTTATTTCCATACAAATATTTCATATTTTAATCTTATCTTAAATCAACAATCATATACAATATCAAAGTGAGCCAAATCAATTTATTTGATATTGGTTTATACATAATATTTAATCAAAATTTGAGGTGTGCGCCGTAATATGAAAGTCTATGTTTTGACAGTAGCGCAAACCCTGTGTGTCAACACGATAATTCTGCTCAATGGATTTTTAGCACACAAGGTTGGTGGAATTTTATGAGTGGCAAGTGCGCGATAGTCTCATTTGGTCAGGTCGCTTCTGGCCCAATGCAATGCTCTTTGGTAATCCGCCCATTTTTAATGAGGGATTACAGTTTCGTTAGAATCCTAAAGAACTTGAGACTGTTTCGGGCTATTTGTGGCTATCACACATAATATATGGAAATAAATACGTTGCGCGACCTACACCCATAATTTTGTTCCATTTGGAGAAAATCAATATAAGTCCGATCTCAGACCAGTAGACGTATTGTAAAAAGCATGTTTGGTCTTTCGGCATCCATCAACTTACGCATGCTTCCATCGGGTTTAGTTTTGTCAACCGCGAGACTGCCATTGAACCCTACGACTTCCTTAACGGTTTGCGCAAATTCTTTGATCGTCACATCAACTCCCACCCCAACGTTATTGTGCTACAACATTAGCTAAGTATTTTTTGTAAGTTAATCACACAAAATTTTTAACAAATAAGCTCACTAATACTATGTCATCTAGATATGAAAAATTCAGACATTACCGTTCCAAATCCCGCGACAGGAAATACGGCTTTAGTAATAATGTTATCCATAAATTTATCCTAGCAACTGTTTAACGATTTTCTCTGCTGCTTCGTCGACTGACATTGTGGTTGTGACAATGTGGATTTCTGAGTTTTCAGGGGTCTCATATGGACTATCGATCCCTGTGAAGTTCTTAAGCTGACCCGAGCGTGCCTTGGCATACAGACCTTTGACATCTCGCTCTTCGGCGACAGACAGAGGTGTGTCGATGAAGACCTCAACAAATTCGCCCGGTACCATCATATCCCGCACCATTTGCCGTTCTGAGCGGAAGGGCGAAATAAAGGCCGTGATTACAATCAGACCAGCATCCGTCATCAGTTTCGCAACCTCACCCACACGGCGGATGTTTTCAATTCGATCCGCATCGGTAAAGCCTAAATCCTTGTTCAAACCATGACGGACATTATCCCCATCGAGCAGGAATGTTTGACAATTCATGCGCATCAGTTTCTTTTCAACTGCATTCGCGATGGTGGATTTACCCGACCCCGATAGGCCCGTCATCCACAACACCGCTGGTTTCTGGTTTTTCATGTTTGCATGGTGATCGCGCGTAACATCTGTTGCCTGCCAGTGGATATTCTGCGCACGGCGCAGGGCAAAATTGATCAGGCCAGCGCCTACACTGGCGTTTGTAATTTTATCGATTAGGATAAAGCCACCCAGTGTGCGGTTTTCAGCATAAGGGGAAAATGGAATATCGCGATCTGTTGTCACATTGGCCACACCAATTGCGTTCAGTTCAAGCGTTTTGGCTGCTGCATGTTCCATTGTGTTGACGTTGACCTGATACTTTGGCTCAGCCACCGTTGCAGATACAGTTTGTGCGCCAATTTTTAGATAATAGGAACGACCTGGGATCAAGGCCTCTTCATCCATCCAAATCAGGGTCGTTTCAAATTGACCGGCCACCTCAAGCGGTGCGCTTGAGGCTGTGATCACCTGACCTCGCGAACAATCCACCTCATCCTTCAACGTCAGTGTGATCGACTGACCCGCTGTTGCACTATCCAAATCGCCATCGTATGTAACGATGCGGTCAACATGGCTGGTTTTGCCAGAGGGGATAATACGCACCTCATCCCCTGGTTTGATGGTACCTGCAGCGATCCTACCGCTAAATCCACGGAAGTCCAAATTGGGTCGGTTGACCCACTGGACAGGCATTCGAAACTCTTGGGCCCCACCCAGATTTTCATCCAGATCAACACCCTCTAAATGCGCCATCAATGTTGGACCGCTGTACCATGCGGTGGCATTAGAATGTGCAGCGATATTGTCGCCTTTAAACCCAGAGATTGGGATTGCGGTGAATGGCGTAATACCAATGCTGTTCGAAAATTCGGTATACTCCGCAACAATTGCATCAAACGTGGCTTGATCATAATCGACCAAATCCATTTTGTTGACAGCCAGAACAATGTTCTTGATCCCCAGCAGGTGACACAAATAGCTGTGTCGACACGTTTGGGTCAAAACACCCTTGCGGGCATCAATTAGGATTACAGCCAATTCCGCCGTCGATGCACCTGTTACCATGTTGCGCGTATATTGTTCATGTCCTGGCGTATCAGCCACGATAAACTTACGCTTTTCCATAGCGAAGAACCTATAGGCCACATCAATTGTAATGCCCTGTTCCCGCTCTGCTGCCAATCCATCAACCAACAGCGCAAAATCAATCTCTTGGCCTTGCGTTCCAACCTTTTTGCTATCCGCTTCTAGTTGGGCAAGTTGGTCTTCAAAAATCATTTTGCTGTCATAGAGCAGGCGGCCAATCAGCGTTGATTTTCCGTCATCCACTGATCCACAGGTGATAAAGCGTAATAAGGATTTGTTCTGATGGCTTTCCAAATAGGCATCAATATCCTGCGCAATCAGCGCGTCAGTTTTATAAATCTGATCTGTCTTATCCTGCATTGCCCTAAAAGTACCCTTGCTGCTTTTTGACTTCCATCGAGGCCCCTTGATCTTTATCGATCGCGCGCCCTAGCCGTTCAGATGTCGTTGTCAAAAGTATTTCTTGGATGACGTCAGTAAGTATCGCAGCTTCGGACTCAACTGCGCCCGATAGGGGATAACATCCCAAGGTGCGAAAGCGGATCGAACGCATGACAGGCTCTTCGCCAGATTCTAGCGGAAAGCGGTCATCGTCCACCATTAGTATCAGACCATTACGTTCCACTGTCGGGCGAGGTGCCGCAAAATAAAGTGGTACGATTTCGATTCCTTCAAGATGGATATATTGCCAAATATCCAACTCCGTCCAATTTGAAAGTGGGAAGACGCGCATGCTTTCACCCTTGGCTTTTCGTGCATTGTAAAGCGACCAAAGTTCTGGGCGCTGCACCTTAGGCTCCCATCTGTGTTGTGCAGTACGAAAGGAAAATACCCGTTCCTTGGCACGTGATTTTTCCTCATCCCGGCGCGCACCGCCAAAAGCCGCATCAAATTCATGTTTATCCAGCGCCTGCTTTAACCCGTCAGTTTTCCACATATCTGTATGAAGTGTACTGTGGTCAAACGGGTTAATCCCCTTTTCCTTGGCTTCAGGGTTTTGATGTACGATCAATTCCATTCCAGCGTCCTTGGCAGCCTTATCGCGCAGTTTATACATGTCTTGGAATTTCCAAGTTGTATCTACATGCATCAGTGGAAACGGGGGAAGAGAAGGAAAAAACGCCTTTTTCGCCAGATGCAGCATCACCGCGCTGTCTTTGCCAACTGAATACAGCATAACTGGATTCTCAGTCTCCGAAACAACCTCGCGCAGGATCTCAATCGCCTCAGATTCAAGTCGTGACAAATGGGTTTGAAAAAAACTCATCTATTGAAATAAGCCCGTGTCGCCAGACATGTAGCTTGGTTTATTAACACCAAAATATTTTAAGATCGATGGAGCTACATCCAAAACGTTTACATCAGTCCATACATTCATATATTTTTCTGATCTACTTTTGGATGGATTAAAATCCATCAAAACACCTTGAGGAATATGATATGCATAAGCTCCAGCAGCATCCTGCAAATGGACATTTTTTAATCCTACCTGATTATGATCGATTTGTTTGCCATTATAGCAAACATATAAAGTTTCATCACTAGACTGCGCTGTTTCAATCCTAATATCTCCAGTGGAAGTGATAAACGTTTTGATCGCTTTACCATTGATTGTAATATTGTGGAGCTTTTCAATTTCTTCAAGAATCTGCTCAGTCTTAGGTTTAATTACAACTTGAGGCGCCATACTCATTCTTAAATCCCATGATTCTTTTGGTATTGAAATAAATTCAAGTAACTTTTGAACATCGGATATAAAAATATTTCTGTCTATTTTTTGGACTTTAGAAACTGCAGCCTGCCCCATGCTCGACGCAACAACCAGCCTTTGTTTGGTTTTCAAACAGAATTTGATAAGCTCCCATATCTGATAATTTGCGATTTTCACCGCGTGCGGTATCTCCTCTGACCAACGCAGCAACCAATCACGATCAAAAATCTCTTGATCATAATCATTAGGGAAAATTGTTGGCCAATATCTGTGCATACTAGATGCTACATGATTAGTAAAAAATATCGAAAAATTAGTGGAGTTACGGTTAAGTTGTTTCATATAAACATCAAAACTAATCTCTGCTTGTGACGTTCTTCTTCTAACGAGCCTATCTTTATCCACAAATTCGCTTAAAATCTGTCTACTTAGGCTAGCCATTGTACGCGTGGTAATCCCAAGTTTACGAGAGTTATATATAAAATTGGTCAATCCAGCCCGCGATACTGACCTATTAACATTCAACCCATTGGCTTGAACCATCGCTAAATTAAAGTTTTGAAAAGCGCTAATCTCTTTTGGAGAACATTCAGGACCAGCAGCAAATGTATCAGGAACATAAAATTCGTAATTTTGCAAATTAGACGGTAGTGGGTAAGAATGAAGGGCGCCAAACATTCCAATTTTCATATCACTATTAGACAAATACTCCCAAATATCAGGATAAGTTGAATTCACAAACTTTATATCTTGCCCCAAATCTGAAATAGTATGCTGCGTATTAGGAACGCCTTTGTGTAAAGTTGGCCATGACACCCATGGAGATAGATGTCCAATATCGGCAGCGTGCGTTTGAAATAGACTTGCATTTTGCCTCAAAAATGCGAAAGCAGACTTTGGTAAAGCTGCGGCATAGAAATCGAATAGCTTTCTAGGTACCTCGTTTAATTCGTATAAAATCATTCCACTCACCTTATGTATTACCTATTTTCATTACCTATGGGCCTTAATCTTTTAGCAGTACTTTTAAGATGTTAGCCGCAATTATTGAATTGCTCATTGTTATTAATAATATCAACACTTAATTTTTGTCGATTTATTAATGCGACCTGCTCTTTTAGTAATAGTGATGAAGATAGTATGTAGCAACACGGATCCTGATCATTAAACATAAGTGTCAACATTTTTCCTAATTCAGAATTTTTAAGGTATTTGAAGTATGTATTTTCTATCATTTTATAAGAAAAAATTTTATTTTGCATCAACAAAATGCGATAGAATGCTTCGATAGAAAACACCAAAGATAGGATAACAAACTTCAAATAAAACAACTTAAATAACTTCTTCATAGACCGTAAGATGTCCTCTAATAACGGATGAAATATCAAACTCTTTGGTGGCCTTAACTTTTGCGGACTGACCCATTTTTTCGATCAAACCTGGATTTTCAATAAAATCCAAAACTACTTTCTGCATCATACATGTATCAGACTTTTCTACAATTACTCCAGTAACACCATGCTCTACCGAATCTCGTGATCCTGCAACGTTATATACAATTGAAGGCTTGCCTGCCGCAGCAGCATCGATAACCGATTTTGGAAAACCCTCTCGCTCTGAAGTTAAAATTAAACATGACACTTCATTTAAGAATATGTTTTCAATGTCACTCCGAAAACCTCCATACACTATATCCCCATCTCCAATGTGCTTATTCAACTCATTTAAGGTTATTGAAGATGGGTTTGACGGATGAATGTCACCAAACACTGTAAATTTGACTTCTTTTGTCCGTCTTTGGATCTTTTTGGCAAGATCAACAAAATCACGAAAACCTTTTTGTACCGTGAGTCGGCCAGCAAATACAAAATTCACCACTTCAGGATAATATGATTGTTTATCATACAATTTTAAGTCTACTCCAGATCCGCGAATAATGGTGTGGTAATATTGTGCAGGCTCTGACCCTAATAAATCTCTTATATCTTCTGAATTTTGAAATATAAAAAAACGTTTGTTATTTCTTTTTGCTAAAGCCCTAAAGAGCGATGAAGTAATTATGCGCAAAAGATATAAGCGTTTTTCTATAAACAATGTACCCAGTCCAGAGATAGACATAACCAAAGGGGTTGATTTGTATTTTCTCATAGCAAGCAATGAAAAAAAGCTATTTTTTATCGTAATTGCGTGAACAATATGGATCTCATGTTTTCTTATCAGCAGCCTAATATCCGATAAACTATAATAGAGATAAGTAAATTTAAAATTATTTAACCTACTCTCAATACATAAAATGTTTAAAGCCTCTAAATCATGCAAACTCTTTAAAGAACCAATACGATATAATATGATAATATTATAGTTTAATTCTAATAATTTTTTCAGTATATGTAACCGGTGTGATATAATAAAGTTAAGATCATCACAAACAAAAAGTATATTGATTTTATTTTTCATTTATGCCTGAAAACTTTATAATGTAAGCACCATTGTTGTAGGATAATGATATTCCAAAATAAATAAATATCAGCCACTTTACCATGTTTAATATCTTTCCACATCGCTGAAACTTCAGAGTAATCGAATATCCCAACTGATATTATGCTTTGCATTGATAGCAATTCCTCAATTTCTTTATTGAAAACATTTCTTAACCAATCAAAAAGAGGTATTCCAAATCCCATCTTTGGTCGATTTATGATGTTTTCAGGTATATATTTCTCCAAGATATTTCTTAAAGGTATTTTTCCAAGTCCACCATTCATCTTTTGATTTTGCGCAAATTGCCAACTTAGGGCTACTACATTTTCGTCAAGGAAAGGAACTCGAGTCTCTAGACTTGCTGCCATTGAGCTTCGATCAACTTTTTGCAGTATGTCTTCCGGTAAATAAGTTTTTTGGTCAATGTATGCAATTTTTTCAATTTTAGTTAAGGGCGCCTCAATTGACAAAATGTTTTCTTCATCGAAAGTTTCTTCATCGAAAGAAAAGTTTAATAGATCACTATGGACTCTATTTTGCACAAGTATAGAATATTGGTTAGTTAGAGAATTTTCCCCCAATATTCTAAATAACTTGTTCATCTTATCTGATAAATTGTGAACTCTCTTTTTGCCAAGTATCAATTTATTTAGAGAATTTATAGAATATGATACTAAATTGCTTTTGGTTGCTTCAGATAACACATTAATAAAAGGGATAAAAATGTTTGGGATCTTTGCTTTAGTGTTATCTATCTTATGGAGCCATTGATAGCGATTATAGCCTAAAAATAGCTCATCACCCCCATCGCCGCTCAGTGCAACTTTAACTTTTTGGCTAGCTATATCACTTACAAACATTGTTGGTAACTGTGATGAATCACCAAAGGGTTCAGAAAAATATTTTGGCAAATCATTAAAGTATGCGATTGCATTATTCGCAGTCATTATGGCTTCAGTGTGTTCTGTTCCTAAATGCTTCGCAACCTTATCAGCATAATGTGTTTCATTGAATTCATTATTTTCAAAGCCAATGGAAAATGTTTTTACGCGCTCCGTACTTTGTTCCTGCATCAGTGCCGTAATAAGCGAAGAGTCAATACCACCTGATAGAAAAGCTCCGACAGGAACATCCGCAAGCATTTGAGACTTTACAGCACGTCTCAGCGAGGTATGCAGGTCTGCCATAGAAACACGGCCTTTTATTTGAGTTGCAGAAGTTGCAACATCTAAGATTGACCAGTACTCATTTGATGTTGATTTGCATGTGTCAAGCGATAGAGTTAAACTATTTCCTGGCTGCAGCTTGTATATATTTTTTAAAATTGACCTATCGCTTGGGGTGTATCCATATGCTAAAAAGTGCGGTATGACACCGCTTTCAAGTTCAGCATCAAATTCAGGATTGGTAAGAAACCCACGAATGTCCGAACCAAAGTAAAACTTCCCAGAATTCCAACCATAATAGAGAGGTTTTTCACCCATACGGTCTCTGACCAAACTTATTGTTTGTGATTTTAGGTCCAATACTGCAAATGAAAACATTCCGTGTATTCTGCTTAATGTCTCATTCAAACCGAAGTGTGCGATATTTTCAATCAATGTCTCAGTATCAGAGGTACTCTTCCATTTGTGCGATGGCAAAAGCTCTCTCAATTCCTGATGATTATAAATTTCTCCATTAAATGCAATAACAAGGTTTTCATTATTCGATAAAAATGGTTGCCTCGCTGTGCTTGAAGTATCCAAAATAGATAATCGCTGATGAACTATACTGATTCCAACACTTTGGTTCACGTATGTTCCCAACATATCTGGACCTCGATGATTGATTTTAGCGCCTAATCGCTCAAGCATTATTTCACTTAAAGTGTTAAGAGAAGGGTCAAAAACCCCTAAATAGCCGCACATTTATGATTTAACCTTATAAGCTAAAGCCACCCAAAATGGTTCCTCAGATGAAAACTCAATTCGATCAAAACCCGCCTCTTCAAGTAAACTAGTTATATCATTTTTTGAATATCGTTTTTCTAACTTTGTTCCAAAACGGTCAAGAGCATCAGTTCGCATCATGTAAAACGATTTATCCTGATAAAAAGATAAAGGTAAGTTAATATTGATACCTAAATTATGTAGAATTTTAGAAAATCTTGCGAGTGGATAGTAAATTACAGTAGCTATTAATTCACAGACAAAATGTTTAATCTTTTTTGGCAATCGGCACACAATAGCTCGAACACCATTACTTAATTTCCAGACCCATCTAAATGCAAATGAACGATTTTCGAAATTATAATATAAATAAAGTAAGAATGGTGCGCCTGACTTAAGTGCTCGTTGACAAGATACTAATCCCTTTAATGGATCAACCGTGTGGTGAAGTACACCTAAGCAATATCCAAAGTCTTGACTTCCTTCCTCCAAGAAGTGGTCAGTAGATTTATGATTTAATATACTAACATTTTCAAAATTACTTAAATTTTTCTTAAGTTGCAATCTAGCCATATCACTGGGCTCGATGCAGTTTAGATGTCTAACACTTGCAATCATATATCTGGCCCACCGTCCAGTCCCAGCGCCCAAATCAAAACCCACAGAGCCATCTGGCAACTCATTAAATGGAAATAATCTGAAATATCGATCAAACATTGACTTAAATAGACCTTCATCCATTAATTCTGAACCGTGGTTGAACTTCGACCATTCGGTACCGAAGTCTTCGATTACACTTTTTTCAAGGTTATTATTTATTTTCATTTAATTAATTCTTCTTTGCGTTAATATCTAAATCGATTACTTCATGTCCAATTTTTTTTAGTTGAAAATATGCCATCTCCGCAGAGTCAGTGCTGTGTATTACGCTCACGGGATATTGATTTTTACGCCTGTAGTTTTCTCTAATTTTCGACTTAAGTTCCCCCATATGCAAAACATAATCTGTTTTACTCAATACGCCATGCCGCCCAACAATTACTCTTCTTGCTTCACCACCCTCAATCGCAGGCCAATTTCCACCGCGCACAAACTCATTTACCCATGAAATTTGCTCTGAATTTAATTCGAATTCTTTAAATATTTGACAATTATTTCCTATCAAAGTATCGCTAATAAACTTTAGTATCTCATTGGTCATGAAATTTTTTCTAACATATATTAAAAATAAGTCTGGCGGAATATTATCAGGTAATTCTCCTATATCGTACAAATCGATTTCTTCAATAAAAGGATTTCTATGCTTTAATTTATCTAAATAATCGTCCCCTGGGTAGTATTCAGAGTCTTTTATGAATTCATGCAATCCCTTCAATGTGAGCTTCACACCTAAGCCCAGCTCTATACGTAATGCCTCTAATTTTTTATAATATTTGTTTTCCGGGAGTTTAATTTCTACGCCAGCGTTAGGCAAACCAGACTTGAATCCCTTATGGTATACAGCATGATATGCAAGTGTATAAAAATGATATTCGGGTGTGGGCTGATAGAAGAAACTATTCCTCACACGCGACGCAATGGTTTCTTTGCTAAGTCGTGGAGTAAAATAAGGTATTCCCCCTATTTTACGTTTTTCAAAAGCTGTTTCCGTAGATATATCGACCTCTTTTTGTCCTTTTGAAGCATGCTTTACACAAAGCGATAAGACACGTTCGTAATCCTCATCTCTAACTAGCAAATCCAAGTCATCATGTAAAATTCCTTGGTGGCCTATTAACTCAGGCCACCTCAAAACAACATAATGGATTTCTAGCTCTTCCATGCTATCAAAAAATTCCTCCAGCGTAATGAACTTTGGAATACCTAGATAAGTCGCATCAGTAAGACTCTGGTACAACTTTCGTATGCTTTGAATTTGTAAAAGTGAACGAGCTACTCTACTTGACTTTAGAGCCAAACCAATCCGACTATGAACCAAAAAATTTATATATCTTTTAATCATTAAAAACATCCAAATGGTGAGATACAAAGTTATATCTACTAAACTTTACTAATTGTGTAGCATTATATTCCTTAACTTTCATATGCTTTGGTAACATCTTGTCTAGGTTAATTACGCTGTCAATAAAGCCATCCAAATCGCCATTTTTTAACAACACTCCATTCCGCCCCGAATGAATAATTTCTGATACCCCATCAACATCGTAGGCAATAACAGGCAGATTCACAGAAATTGCCTCTAACATAGATGTTGGAACTCCTTCTGACTTAGACATAGAAATCATCGCATCATATTTATATAAACAATCTACTACATTCGACACATAACCTCCAAAATGCAATGAACCCGTCGCAATCAAATGCGAAACCTTTTTATTTTTTATAAAATTTTTATATCCCTTACCATAAATAGTTAAAGTAATGTTGGGCTCTTTTGCCAAAACCTTCTCAACTAAATCAATGGCATCAAATACTCCTTTATTCCTAGAAAAATTAGCTACCAGAACAAAGTTTTTCACATACGTGCTACGGGTTAACTTTTGTTTATTTGTAAAGCCAACAGTAATTCCATTATAAATACATTGCGCCTTTGGCCGACCAAATATTCTTAGAATTCTATTTAAATTATCACATGATACTTTTGAGTTGCAAATATAAGACCCAACTCGAAAGGATAAAACCATTTCTGTTAATAGTAATAAAGAGCCTTTCAACGATTTAAAATTTGGATTCCATCTTATGGCAATTATAAGTTTTTCTTTTCGCAAGTTTGGAACTAATCTTGAAATGATAGTATACCAAAATCCAAATACGTAAATTTTATCATATTTATTTTGGTAAAAAAATAATAACCTCATTAAATTAAATAATGTATAGAAATTCTTTGGATTATCTATCATTGTGGTTTTATTTTCTTTACCGCAAAATTGCTGCAAAAATATCTCGGTACTATCCTGCGTCCAGATTTCAGTTTGTACAATGTCACTAAACATTGTGTCAGATACTAAACGGTGCATGCTCTTTTCCGCGCCACCTACACCATCACCTCTAAAAATAAATAATAACTTCATTTACGAACTAAAATACCTATAAAATGGTAACTCATCATTCCAAGAAACAATAGAATCATTTTTGACCTGATAAGATCGCTTAAGTGCCTTTGAATAAATACTTTGTACCCCAGGAACATATGCTTCGAGTGTCTTGATGTATTTGTTTTACTGGATATACGATCGGTCCCGATTGTATCGTAATGACGGACAACCTTATCACTAATATGTAATCGTCCAAATTTTTTTATAAACGCAAAGTAACCTAAGCCTTCAAAGCCTCTCGTTCTTGGTTCAAAAACTTTCTCTGAGCAGCCATAATTTCTCAAGACAGGTAGTGACTCAGGTATATGTCTAAAGTTTTTTAGGTAGGCAATGTGGTCCATTTTACCCAGAAAAGTATCTTTTGATATTGTTACAGGAAAGAATATCACTGAGGTATCGCTTACTTCTTGAACACAAATTTCACTAACTAAATCGCTCATTTTCTCAGTAAGAAAAAAATCATCTGAATCAAGAAATATTACCCAATTACCCGATGCTTCTTCATAACACCTATTTTTTGAATACGTTACTCCATAATTGACATTGTTGACGAATATTTTAGTGTGGCTAGATAGCTTCTCATCCCAAGTTCCCAATATTTCAGTCACCTTTGAGATAGTTGAATCTGTGGAGCAGTCATCGATAAGTAATAACTCATATGCAATCTTCTTATTGTCGCACAGTTTGAAGAATTCGTATACTGAATCAAGACACTTTTCGATGGTATGGGCTCTATTAAATGTTGTTACTGTAATTGTAATTTTCATTTTTTAGACCTACTTATCATGAAAACGTATAGCCAAAATAATGGATTTGATGGCATAATCTTTGAAATAAATACAAGATTAATTAAAAGAATTGAGGCACCCTTTCTCGCATTCTTCAATAAAATAATTAGCAAGATTGGTATGCTTGCAATACCTCCTATTATGTAAAGGTAAAGATACCCAGTAACATCAGTTATCACAATGTCTCCAGAAACCAAGCCTCGGCCAAAAATATTATCTAAATGTTGTGTTACAGATATTCTATTTGCAATACTATTATCCAAATTCTCAACATACCGCAAATAAATATAGTAATATCCTATTATAGCGGCGATAGCTATCGTGGGTATGGCGATAATTGACTTATGTAAAATCCTAACCTTCTTAGAAAATAACAGAATTGTAATTATTAGTATTAAATAAATCACGGCGGAACCAGTAAATGATAAGAGCATAGATATGATGACAAAAATAGTTAATTTATCCAATCGAATACCTTCAAGATGAAAGCGTAGCCCCAAAAAAATACCTAATATACCGACATGGTTACTTGGTTCATTACTAAGTCCCGGGGGCCTAAATAAATAGCCGATTCCGTACGGATCTAATAAATAACCCCCAAATGACTTATACATTGTTGCAAATCCAGTTGCCCAATACACGTAATCAATTGGTTGCAATCCTAAATTAATAAATATAATCTGAGAAAATTGTGCTGAAATATGAAGTATCAATACGAATTTAATTACTCGAATTAGAACTTTGTGTTCTTGATGAGAATGACCAAATGTAGCAATGAAAAACCCAAAAACAATTGAATTAACAATAATACTCGGAAGTGACACCACTCCCGTAAACTCACGGTCAGATAAAATCGAAACATAAATGCAATATAATGTAAAAACACAGACGAGCGATACCAAAACTACGGTATAATATGCGTCTGAGAAATGTTGGGCTATTTTTTTACGATATGACAGCACATATATAAGCGCAAGCAAAGTAGCTACATTATCTAATGAAAATCCAAAACGAACAAAATAAAAGCTCTTCAACGAGCAAAGCGTTATAATTAAACTTTTAAGGTATATACTAGTCAATTTCGTTCAAAAAAGCCGTCAGTAACTTTAACTCCACCTTCAAATCGACAATCCCTTTTTCTCCTAGTTTTGTGTAAATCTTTAATAATGATTCTTTGGCATCAGAGTTTGAGAATTTATCAGCGATTTTAATCACATTTTTTGACTGGATATATCCTGAATGTTCATCGTAAAAATCTTCAGAAATTACATGAAAATTTCTATCTTGTTTGAATAACGGATGCGAAAAAAGTACTCCTTCATTTCGCTTAAATAATATTTGCTGTGCTATGTAACCGCGCCAAATATCCGTCATTCTAAAATTGCAAGTAGAGGGAAGATACATCAACGGAAAGTTTTTCTTTGGCCACAATGTACCTTGACTATTAAACGGATGCACGACGTCCTTAATAGCAAGAGATTCAAACGATTTTTTTATACAAACGCTGTGATCTTCACCTTTCACCAATCTTACTATCGCATCAACATCTGGATGATTTTGGACAAGAAACTGGATCACACCTATTTTCTGCGGTGTCATCCTAACGCTAAAATCTTTGTTATTGATACAATCAATTGGTAGACCACGTGCCCATATGTTCTCATTTGAATTCGTATCATATATTTTGTCAAATAAATTGGCCACACTGACGGTTGTATCGCCATTGTGTACCGTAGGATGAGTTGCTTCATTTTCGAGTAAGCTAGTGTAGGGTGTTATATCCTCTAAAAGTAGGTTGTCATCATCTGTTTCCACAATAAAATCAGCACCATGGTTACTTGCACGGATATAACCTATGTTTTTTCGCGCATAAGTATCAAAGCCTAGCATTCGCTCAAACTCAGACTGCGGTTCATCTCTATAATTCAAGAAGGGCTCATCAAAAACTCCAGACACTTTACGATCTAAAGGTACATATGATGTGTAACCTAATTTTATAAATTTTTTTAAGTTTTCCCTCAAAATTTTTGAATTCGGATTTATTGTAGTTATAACTGCGGAGATCATGGTTTGGACCACTTCTTTAGGTTGATTTTTATAAATGGGTAAGAACACAATAAAATTACTCGGCGAAATAAACGGGTCGAAGAACGGCAATCAACATATATGTAAAAACCTTGTAATAATAAATTAATGCTTATCATTATCTGCGAACTTCTAGATATTTTGACTCTCGGTGTTGGATGCCATTGATGGAATACTGGGAATGGGCACACCAACGCTTTTTGATTATTGAGTTTTTCAAGGCGTTTAACAACATGCATGCCAAACCTAGAGTTCATGGTAGCAAATAAGTTTTCCTCGCTATAATTACCAATTGCATTCATGTCTGACTTGCGAACAAAAATCAACGGCGCAAAATTATTGAGCTTTTGATTGAGAAAAAAGTCATCTGAATGTTTTTCACACTCATTCCATGAAAGTGTTTCGCGAAAATCTCTTTCCGCTAATTTCTTCAAGTTCAAACGGGAAGTGAGGCCAACTTTTTGTTTTCTGACACAAAACATCAAAAATTTATCTAGCAAATCCGGAAAAACTAAATCTCCATCGCAAATTAAGAGATAATCGCCTGTAGCATTTGCAATTCCTTCGTTGAGTAATATCCCAGGATGATATATTTCTTGGGATTTTTCTATAAATTTCACATCATGACCTACAGAGAACAGCACTTTAACTTCAGGTTTTGTTTGACCAACTACTATAAACTCCACATCAAAACTTTTGAGAACATCTGCAAGACTCGGGATAGAGTGTAGTGTATCGCGGAATTGAAGGTCCCATGTAATAACAGAAACTTTATGCATTTCTTTGTCTCTTTTGAGGGAAATCCCGAACAAAATCACGTTCGTTTATATCACAATGCTTTCCAATAACATCTTTGTGATTCCAAATTTCTTCATAACTAATAATAAGTATTTCGCGTCCACTTATCTTCGAGTTGGTAAAAAATTCTAATTGTTTACTGATATTTTTTAGGACCCATTTCCTTCGGATCCGTTCAGGAATTATTCGCAACTCACAAAGTGGGTTGCCCAATAATGCACCATGATGATAAAACCAGCCTCGTCGTGATAAGCTGCTCTCAATATCATTGTTTGATCCCGTAATGAATATAATTTTTGGTAATGGACCCTTCCTAAAGTTTACCGAAGGTAAATGCTTGAAGCCGTCACTGTCATACGGATCATTACAATTTACAAATTTAGAAAGATGCTCCATCAAAGTTGTTGTAGCAACGCCCCCAGGGGAAATAACCAGTACATCAAACTTGTTTATATTAAAACACAATGATCTGATAAATCGAAGTCGGTAAATCCGCTTTATAATTTTATTAAACATTTACCAACTCGATTCTTTTGTTTGCTAATAGTTGAGGCGTTTGTCTATGACTCACTATGAAAGTAATTTTGTTTTGTAGGTATTGAGACATCCCATCAACAATCCTAAGCTCAAGTGCCAAGTCAAGGGCACTTGTAAATTCATCTAAAATCAGGACATCCGTATTTTTTAAGAGCGCACGGCATAAAGCGATACGTTGTAGTTCTCCTCCCGATAAGCCACTCCCGACTTCATCTACATGCCCTTCGCCATCGTTGAAACGCTTCCAGACATCTGTTAACTCGCAAAGTTGCAAACAGCCTTTTAATTCCTTTTCTGTTGGCAACCGACGGAAACTTGAGTTTATCAAATTTTCGCGAAGTGTAGCAGTAAATACTATTGGGTTCTGATCAACTATTGCGAAATGATTGAACCACAGATTCTCTAAATCTAAATTTTGAATTGGGACTTGATTTATTTCCACTGAACCCACATCAGGATGAAGGTTTCCCATTAAAATACTCAGTAAGGTTGACTTTCCACTTCCACTAGGACCCTCAATCAAATACGTATTACCCCTTAAAAATTTATAATTTATATCTTTACTATAAATATCGTAATCAGCACCTTTAATATTTACTGAATGAAGTTTGATGCTTCTTATATCACAAATTTCTTGGTTTTTATTTTTTGACTTAGTGACGTTTTTTGTGATTAACATATCATAGATTGGTAACAAAGCGGACTTACCAAACCTAAATTGGCTGAACGCATGATAAATAGACTGCGCGGATGGGATAAGTCTTCCCGTTGCGACAAGAAAGAATACTATGTCAATAATTATGTGTTCTAGAGGTTCGTCTGATCGATCATTTTGAATTATAACTAATATTATACATAGGATGAGCATAATTAGAACTGTCTCAATTAAAATTTTTGGACTTTGCGCTATAAACTGTGCGTCAGCCATACTATCAGAGTAAGATTTAGATGGACCATTGAATTTTTTTAAATAGTATTTTCTTATTCCAAAAGCTTTTATTGAAAGTAAATTCTGCAGTAAAAATATTGGAGCTTGATAGCGTTCTGTATTTGCTTTCAGTCGGATGTAAGATATTTTTGATATATGGGACTTTTTGTATGCATATACAGCTAAATAAGACAAACAAACAACGCTTATCGCAATTATGCTGACCGTAATATTTTTATATAACATTGCAAGTATAAGTAAAAACACAATTGTAGAATGCGTTGCAATATTCAAAAGCGGCTGGTAAACTGTAATTACTACTGTATCGACTTCTGATAAAACAGATTTTACAGTATCACTAGGGTTAGATAATTTTTTTATGTCCGTTTGACTTGAGTAGAATTCTAATAGGCGTGCACTCATAGAATGTCGCTGGGAATTGACAAAATGTGTGGATTTTTTGATATTGTAGAGCTTCAACAAACCAGACAAACTACATATGCATATACCTATACCTAGGTAAGCTGTTTCTCCGATATAGTTGATTATTGTTGACATAGAATTAATAAAATAGTCATCATTACTCAACATACTAATTGTATTCACAATGATAAAAACCGAAAAAAGTTCGAAAATTGCACCAATATTTAACAATATTATAAGATATCCAAAAACTTTGCGGTCTTGTAATTTTAATAATTCATAGGCCTTTTTTAACAAAATAAATTACCTACACTAGCTTGCCAATATTCCGTCGCTTCACCACGGGTAATACGCGTAATTACGTCACTTATTTCATCTGGAGATAATGGTGTTACATTATTCTCGTAATTGCGTTTAACTGCCTGCAATCCAACCAAGAAATTTCTTTTTGATGATATTCTGACTGTTACATCATGATACCCTAACGCCGCTAAACAACATGCACGATGACCTCCTTGAGTAATCATGAAACACCAATTTTCATTTGAGTTATCAATCATTACAAAACCACTTATATCGCCGTCATCATGATCACTTCTTTGATAGCCCAATGCCTGAATACTTTTGTATGTCCTGGCCAATCTATCCCATTCAAATGCCATTTTCTGTTCTGAAAGCGGACCACATGCAGCCCAGCCTGGAAATAAATTTATATTCTTATCATAAATTTTAATTTCTTTTAGAATGGATGCATAGTGCTTGTGTCGATAGGTCGACCAATTAATATTAAGCCAAGGCATAGGTATTTCGTATGGCTTAAAGTTACTTAGCGAATGATCTTGTGGAAATCTTACACCTAAGAAATCAGATATGTTTTGCGGTTGGAATTTGGAATAATATTCGTCAAAAATAGCTGGCCTACACATGTCAGCATGCATCGATGCCAGTTGCAGAGATTTTGTCCAAATATTTACATCCGATGACAATTTTACTCCCAAGCCACTAAAAATTCTAAGCTTTTCTATTGGCATCGATGTCACAAAATCTGTTCCAACTGTGCTAGAAATCAACTCAAGCAAGTTGTTAGTATATGGGACACTATCCAAGCGAGAGGATGACGCTCTTACTAATTTAACGTCAATTATATTCAGAATTTTATTCAACTTTTGTATCATCGTTGCCGCAACATATTTATATAACCGAAAATTTTAAACTTTACTTTTCTTAAAATAAGCTCTGTAAACGTCACTTTTTTTACAGGATAAATATCTTTCAAAAATTTAAAATCCTCTGATCCAATATACTTTATCGCCCAAGGAAACAATTCGCCTCTTTCAAGTATATGGGAATATGGCAATCTCAAGTCACATAGGTAATGCCTGTAATCTGTTTTTATGGTCTCAAAATCCCAAATGTTTTTTGACCTTTCTATAATTGTTTCTATGTATTGCAGATCCCATACTGATAATTGCAAGGATGAATAGTAAGGATGTGATTTATTTATAGTTTTGAAATTGTCAAAAGAAGCCGTATAAAGTTTTAGAACTAAATTAAATATACTTTTTTCCTCTTTTTTTAACCTTACATAATTTAATTGTCTCTTCTCTGCTTCTTTTGCCATTTGATATATTTGGCGTGAATTAAATGGCTTGTGAAATATAAAGTCATCAAGCATTAAAATAAAATAATTACCGTTTATAACATTAGAAAGTTCTTGCAACTGAGCAGTTATCTCACGTTTCCAATCTGCATTATCGACACACAGTATATTTACGGGGTAATCTTCAGTTTGTATTTTTGCTTTGTTATTGTTTGTAGTTAACCAATAAACATCAAAGAGTGACATATCACCATTTTTAAATAAGTTTTTAATCACGGGTTTAAACAGGTCATTGTTTTTACCAAAACTTAAGATAATCCAAGGTAATTTTTCTTTTGTCATTTGATTAAACTACTTCAGTATTTTAGAATTCTTAGCCGTTAATATCTAGATAATTTCAAGTAGATCATTACTGTTTTCTTGTAATTGAATTCAGATACCATGGGATTACACATCCCATGCCTTTATTAATGTCAAATAAAGGTTCATAACCTAATTTACTCTTAGCTTTAGTGATATCAGCTCTTGAATGCCTCACATCACCTTTTCTGAAATTTTCAAAATCTACATTTGTGTCGACCATGTAATCTAAACTTGACAAGGTCGTCGTTAAAATATTGTAGAGGTCAATCAAAGTAGTTTGACCACCAAACGCAACATTATAGACTTCATTGGTCGCCTCCCGCGGAGCAAGCGCAGCTAAAACATTCATCTGAATCACATTGTCAATATAGCAAAAATCTCTGCTAGTTTCTCCGTCACCATAAACTACAACTGGTTCATTCGCCAAGATTTTATTTAACCATTTTGGAATAACCGCAGCATATGGCCCATTGGGATCTTGTCGTTTTCCAAAAACATTGAAGTATCTTAAGCCAATCGTTTGGAAGTCATAAGTCCTAGCGTATACTCCTGCATAAAGTTCATTCACATACTTCGTTACAGCATAGGGAGATAATGGGTTTCCAATGTTTTTCTCAACTTTTGGTAGCGCCGGGTGATCACCATAAGTCGAACTACTTGCTGCATAAGTGAAACTATCAACCTGAGCTTCTTTAGCAGCATGTAGGATATTTAAAAATCCACCTATATTAACACAATTTGAATTAATTGGATCATTTATTGATCTTGGGACCGACCCAAGAGCTGCCTGGTGTAATACATAATTCACATCTTGAACTGCTAATTCACATGTTTCATAATTACAAATATCACCCTCAATAAATGAAAAATTATTCCAATATTTTCCGCAAACTTCATTTTTAACATCATTCAAATTTGTTTGATGTCCAGTTGCAAAATTATCCAAACCGACTACGATTTGGTTTTTACTGAGCAAGTACTCTAGCAAATTTGAGCCAATAAAACCAGCTACACCCGTAATTAGCCAAGTCTTTGGATTTTCTTGTAATTGCTGCTCTATTTTTTTAAATTTGTTCGACATCACATTATACCTCTAAAAGCGTAAATCGACTTCATCTTTTGAAAAAGTCTCCTTCAGATCATAAATAGTTAGGTGGGGTTTTCCAAGATTTCTTAATGCAGTTATTCCAAATTTTTTAAATTGGTCATGTCCAACAGAAATAATTATTGCGTCATATTTGTTTTTGGTTGTTAAATTAACTAAATCGATTTCGTATAAACTTTTAGCTTCTGAACGGCAGGCCCACGGATCACAAACGTCAACATCAATTTGATAAGCTCTGAGTTCTTCAATTAGGTCGATAACTTTTGTATTCCTTAGATCTGGACAATTTTCTTTAAATGTTAAACCTAAAATTAAAATTTTAGAGCCTTCAAACGGCACTCGCTTTTGAACCATTTGCTTAATAATTTGTGAAGCTACAAAATTAGGCATATTGTCATTCAAGCGCCGACCCGCAAGGATAATTTCTGGATGGTAACCAACTTCCTGTGCTTTGTGCGTGAGATAGTATGGATCTACGCCAATACAATGCCCGCCAACTAGTCCAGGTTTAAACGGCATAAAATTCCATTTAGTTTGAGCGGCCTCTAACACCTCTGATGTATCCAAATTCAATTTGCTAAAGATCATTGCTAATTCATTAACCAAAGCTATGTTAACATCTCGCTGAGTATTTTCAATGACTTTAGCTGCCTCAGCAACACGAATGCTAGATGCCTTGAATGTTCCTGCATCAATTATCGCAGTGTATAGTTCATCAACAACTTGCGCAACTTCCGCGTTTGAACCGCTAGTGACCTTAACAATGTCTGTCAAGCGATGCTTCTTGTCGCCTGGATTAATGCGCTCAGGACTATAACCTGCAAAAAAGTCAATATTATATTTTAGACCAGATATCCTTTCCAACTCTGGGATACATATTTCTTCTGTTGCGCCAGGATACACTGTGGACTCGTATATTACTAAATCGCCTTTAGACAAAACCTTACCAATCATCCTGCTGGCACTAACTAACGGCGAAAGATCAGGTTGTTTATGGATATTGATCGGCGTAGGCACCGTTATAATATAAATATTGCTGTTAGAAATTTCTGAAACGTCACTGGTGAATTTTAGCGTATTGGCATCATTTAATTCATCCTTAGACAATTCTAGTGTAGTATCATTTTGGTTTCGCAGGTCAGATATACGATCCCGATTTATGTCGTAACCAATAGTTGGGAACTTTTTTGAAAATGCTAATGCTAAAGGTAGGCCAACATAGCCCAATCCTATTATCGCTAATCGAAAGTTTATTACTTTGTTATCAATCTTGTTCATATTTTGCCTTAAACTCTAATTTTAAAAACATTAGTCATTTTACTTATCACACATCGTCTAGGACAAGCTAAAATCTGCTTGAATATCTTTGATGTCAAGCTGCTTCATATTGCGTATCACTTCAGTCAATTCAGTCATTGTTTGCTTCCCTTGGTGATGGTGCCGCCTCAGATGATAGCCCCACCTCTTCTTCGAGAGCTTTAATTTCGGCACGCAATACTTCAAACTCTTCACGCTTGCGTTCAATGAAGCTGTGCGTAAGGAGTGATTTTTCGCGGATGCCTTTTGGCGTCAGAAAATAAGCATACTTACTCTTTGGCGAGCTCTTTTTGAAGTTGCCTAGCTTAACAAATCCTTTCTCAATAAGCGTTATTAACAAATAATAAGCAGAGCCATTAGAGATTCTAACTTTTTGAGCAAGTTCCCGCGAAGACAGATGGGGGTTTTCATTTATCATTTGAAACACTCTCATCTTTGCATCTTCTTGATGTTCTTTACGACGACTAGCCATTAATAGCTACCGCATAATGCTTTGCTTCAAAGCATTGTGTATTTAATCTTTTATTTGATTTTTTCATTTCTTATAATACTCAAAAATGAGCAATAGATTATTCAACATTATTGTCAACAAAATTAATATCTATCTGATACATTTAAGGCATAAATAGCTAAATAATATAAATAACTTGAATATTATATATTACATGATCAAAAGTTATACTTTCATAAAATTCTCAGAATATTCTTGACACAATTATTATCAAAATAATATAAGTTTAATACTATTAAAATTTATTTAATATCAAATAAAATATATAATTAATAACTCGTGCTCAGAAATGAATACTATTTTATAGGTATACTTACATGTCAAAAGAATGGTTCATTTTACAGTTTAAGCCAAATTCACACCTTCAAGCAACAAAAAATTTAAACCGGCAAGGATTTGAAACATTTTTACCATTACATGATACCACTTCACGAAAAGCGTCCCGATTTATAACTACGAGAAAACCTCTATTTCCAGGCTACATGTTTATCTCCTTTGATAAAGAAAAAACTGAATGGAGTAAAATAAACAGCACTTATGGTGTATCACGCCTGATTACTTTTAATTCTATTCTTAAATCAATACCTACCACATTCGTTAATAGTTTAATGATACGATACGATTTGTCAGGAAAATTACTGCCTAAAGAAAGATTTGAAAATGGCGACAAAGTAAAAGTTTTGAAAGGTCCATTTGCAAATTTTGTCGCTACAGTTGAAAGATATGAAACTGACCAACGTATATGGATTTTAATGGACTTATTGGGCAGGAAGACAAAAATACAATCTTCCTCAGATGGCCTTCAGCCATCAAATTGAAATATTTACATAAATTTAATTATTCAACTACATAACCACTTGGATTGAATTTATGCCAGCGCCAAGTATCTTCACAAATCTGCTCTATATTTCTTTCTGCTTTCCAATTCATTTTTTCAAATGATTTTGAAGAATTTGCCCAAAAGGCATCAAGATCTCCGTCTCGACGAGGTGAATATTTAAATTTAATTGTAACACCAGATGTCTCTTCAAATTTTTTCAATAATTCAAGAACAGTGGTACTTTTTCCCGCTCCAACATTTAATATTTCAAATTTATTCAATTTGTTTTGATTTAAAGCACCTATGTGTGCGAGCGCCAAATCAACAACATGGATATAATCTCTCGCACCTGTTCCATCTGCAGTCTTATAATCATTACCAAAAATATTTAAATAGTCACGGCGCCCATCAGCTACTTGAGCAATAAACGGCATTAAATTATTGGGAATTCCAATTGGTTCTTCCCCTATTAGACCGGATTCATGAGCTCTAACAGGGATGAAATACCTAAGAACAGTTCCCTTTCGTTCTATATCTACTTTTGTCCAATCATTTATTATATTCTCAATTATCAACTTAGTGCGCCCTTATAGATTGACTGGATTAGTTGGATGTTCCTCATCGTATGGTATATATTGCGGTTTACCATAAACCGTAGCAGATGAAGAAAATACAATATTTTTACATCCCACTTTAGACATAGCAGCTAGCAATGAAATAGAGCCACAAACATTCACATCATAATACTTCATTGGGTCTGCAACACTCTCAGCAACAGCCTTTAGCCCTGCAAAATGAATAACTGCCTCTGGCTTAAAAGTATTAAAAGCTTTATCTAACGCACCTTTTTCTCGAATGTCTGCATTCATAAACTGTAAGTTCCGATTGGTAATACCTCGAACACGCTCAAGCGCAGCCTCATGGCCATTACAAAGGTTATCGATAACACAGACTTCATGATCAGCTTCTAAAAGTTCAACACATGTATGACTACCAATATAACCAGCACCACCAGTAACAAGAACTCTGATATTAATTTTCCAATCTTTTTGCGTATTCGTGTGCAGTCGCACTCATGAACCCATCAACAGACCCGCAGTCAAATCTTTTACCATTTAACTCAATAGCTTCTAATAAGCCATCCTGAGCATGAAGATTCAACGCATCAGCTAACTGTATTTCTCCACCAGAACCTGCTGGCAAAGTCCTAAGTGTATCAAATATGTCAGGCCTCAAAATATACCTGCCAATTGAAGCAAGATTAGAAGGCGCCTCATCCTGTCTTGGCTTTTCGACCATTCCTATGACTCCATGACCATCGACTGAAGGAATGATGACACCGTATTGTGAAATATAAGCTTCATCCACTGGCATAACCGATAATTGCGAATTACCAGTTTTTTCAAATGCACCTAGAAGATCTGCGGTAACACCTGGAGCGTAATCCGTTAAAAAATCATCTGCTAATAAAACTGCAAAAGGTTCATCTGCAACTGCGCGTTCAGCACAAAGAACTGCATGACCCAAGCCCAATTGTTCAGCCTGGCGAACAAATATACATTCCACGTGCGGTGGAATAATATTGTGCACCATGTCCGCTTGCTCATTTTTTCCTTTTGAGCGCAAGGCCAGTTCAAGCTCTTTATTTACATCAAAATGATCTTCAATCGCACGCTTATTCCGTCCTGTAACAAATATAAGCGTATCAATTCCAGCCGCAATCGCTTCTTCAACTGCATATTGAATTAAAGGTTTATCAACAACTGGAAGTAATTCCTTTGGCATTGCTTTGGTAGCAGGTAAAAATCTTGTGCCAAACCCAGCAACTGGAAACACAGCTTTTTTAACTTTTCTATTCATTGATTATTTTCCAATTTTTTTAAAGTATAATTAACTCTTAAAAGAAATATAATCCAGAAGAATTGCCGCATTGCCTTTTTGTTAAAAAATGCCAAAGTAAATAAAAAATGAGAGAATGTATTATGAGTTCAAACACACCACTTTTAGCAAGGTCAAAACCCGCTAACTTCAATTGGGAAGACTCATTTCTATTGGAAGATCAGCTAGCTGACGAAGAACGCATGATACGTGACTCAGCAAAAGCTTATTGCCAAGATAAACTAATGCCCAGAATTATCGAAGCCAACCGCAATGAAGTTTTTCACAGAGAAATCATGGCTGAAATGGGTGAATTAGGTTTGCTTGGCTCAACAATCCCTGAAGAATTTGGTGGAGTTGGCACAAATTATACATCTTATGGTTTGGTTGCTCGCGAAGTAGAGCGCGTTGATAGCGGATATCGCTCTGCTATGTCAGTTCAATCATCATTAGTGATGCATCCAATTTTTGCATATGGTAATGATGAACAAAGAAATAGATATTTACCTAAACTAGCGTCTGGCGAACTGGTTGGATGTTTTGGCCTAACAGAACCAGACCACGGCTCAGACCCAGGCGGAATGCTAACACGAGCAAAACAAGTGGATGGTGGATACTTAGTTTCAGGGGCAAAAAACTGGATTACAAATTCACCAATTGCTGATGTTTTCATAATTTGGGCCAAATCAGATGCACATGATAATAAAATTAAAGGGTTTATTTTAGAGCGTGGAATGAAAGGGTTAGAGTCTCCCAAGATTGAGGGTAAATTTTCTCTGCGCGCCTCAACAACCGGCATGATACAAATGGATGAAGTTTTTGTTCCAGAGGAGAATATCCTTCCAAACGTATCCGGATTAGCTGGTCCATTTGGATGCTTGAACCGAGCACGTTACGGCATTGCTTGGGGCACAATGGGTGCCGCAGAATTTTGCTGGCACGCAGCAAGGCAATATACAATGGATCGAAAACAATTTGGCAAACCATTAGCTCAAACGCAGCTTATTCAGAAAAAGCTAGCAGATATGCAAACTGAAATTTCCCTTGGACTACAAGGATGTTTACGCATGGGACGTTTATTCGATGAACATAAAGTTCCTGCAGAATTAATTAGCTTAATGAAACGAAATAATTGTGTAAAAGCATTAGATATAGCACGTACAGCGCGCGACATGCACGGTGGTAACGGTGTTTCAGATGAATATGGTGTAATACGGCACGTTATGAACTTAGAAGCAGTAAATACGTATGAGGGTACGCATGACATTCATGCATTAATACTTGGTCGTGCACAAACAGGCTTGCAGGCATTTTTTTAAGTTATCTTATAAACTCAATAATATACCGTTTAATCAGATCAGATAAATTTGAAATATAACTATAATATTAATGCTTAATTAAATTATTTAATTAAAAACATATAATCATATAATTGCTTAAAATTAACTGTACGTTGCCAACATTAAAAAATTGTTAACGTCGCGTTATATACAATTTTTGTCGATATATATCCTTGATTTTTATTAAGAATCATCAATAATGTCTCTACTTGGGGGAGTTACAAAATTAATTGTAATGATGAATCCATCAAAAACATGGTTAAAACAATTTAGAA
>Ga0115564_10000711_pt1 | contig 32761 bp, 31 predicted proteins | sample COGITO_mtgs_1105_7_FD_88680 | JGI IMG/M metagenome (GOLD analysis project Ga0115564, IMG submission 88680) | Pelagic marine microbial communities from North Sea - COGITO_mtgs_110523 | ecosystem: Environmental > Aquatic > Marine > Epipelagic | place: Germany:Helgoland, sampling site Kabeltonne...
CTCAACGCCGCTCAGCAGCTCATCTAATACTTCCTTCGTAATCGTCATTGTCTTCATGCTCCTTCGTTAATGAAGCATGGACCGAATTACTCATACACAGAAGATCAGACACTCTCCATCGCCATGCCCATCTGCAAAGACAAACTCGTCTGCATCGGCGCCACCCTCAAGCCGATCGTTGCCCGCACCGCCATAAAGGATGTCGCGTCCCGCATCGCCGCTAAGCGTATCGCGCCCGGTGCCGCCGTCCAGAACGTCGTTGCCATCGCCCCCAAAGAACCGGTCATCGCCTTCCCTGCCCCAGAGCGTGTCGTTTCCTGCTTGTCCGAACAGACCGTCGCCATCCGCGCCGCCGTCCAATTGATCATCGCCGTTCCCGCCGAACAGACGGTCAAAACCGGTGCCGCCGATCAGGACATCATTGCCGTCTTCGCCAAACATTTTGTCCTCTCCAGCGCCCCCATGAATGATATCATTGCCGGTACCACCGTTCAAAAGGTCGGTGCCTTCGTCCCCGAAAATCGTATCATCGCCCGCCTCACCCCAGACGCCATCAATGCTGAACCCGGTGTTTGCGCCCGCGCTGATCCAATCGTCACCGGTGCCGCCATAAATGCGGTCGCCACCGTCGCCGCCCCATATCCGGTCGTTGCCAACGTGCCCGTCGATACGGTCGACGCCCGCGCCACCGACCAGCACATCCGCGTCCCCACCGCCATCCATGCTGTCATCGCCTGCGCCCCCCAGCAGCGTATCTGTACCGCTCCCCCCCAACAACGTGTCGGCACCTGCGCCCCCTGCGATAACGTCATTTCCATCGGCACCTGTAAGCAGATCATCGCCCGCATCGCCACCAAGGGTATCGGCACCGCCGCCTGCGTTGACCGTGTCGTTGCCGCCATTTCCAAAGATGCGGTCCGCCTGTCCGAAACCTGTGAAAACATCGCCGTTAGTGCCGCCGCGTGTATCACCGCTGCGCCACGCGACTGTCATCGTTGGTTCGGATTGCAATACAGGCGAAACAGGTGCGGCACCTGCGGGGCTGATAGGGGTTGGTGTGACAATATCCGGTTCAGGGTCAGGTCCGGGATCCGGCTCCGGCCCGGTGTCAGGATCTGGGTTCGGGTCCGGTTTTGGATCGTTTGCGGGCTCGCGCGCCACATATGTGTCGATCCTGTTGCTTGTGATCAGGTTGGCGGGCGTAAAATCTTCAGCAGACAGGCGCGTGCCATCCGCAGTGCGAACCTCAATAACATCATTTCCGATGCGGATTTCTGCGCCCCAACTGTGCGACGCGATAGACAATGCACCGATGCCATCAATATGGGTGAAGTCGGACAGATCAATGCGGTCAGACAGAGGGTCAAAGTCTGTCACAACATCACGCGCATCGTCCTGGAAGAATATGAAGGTGTCCGCGCCACTGCCACCTGTCAATTGGTCAACGCCGGCACCATCCATCAAGATATCGCTACCGCCGTTACCCGAAATTACATCACCCTCATCACTGCCAACAAGAATGTCGTCGTGCCGGGTACCGTTTAGCACGCCACCCTGTGGGCTGCTGAACAGGGTTTCACCAAGATCGGGCAGCGAGATGATAAATTCCGACAGATACGGTGCTGCCTCGGTCGAGGCCCAGATGCGGATGCCTTCCGGCGTTGCCATCGCCTCAAGCGCTGTGATGCCCCGCAACGGTGTTTCCGCCGAGCCTGCCATCGCGTCGAGATGTTGCAGGCGACCGCCCGGAAGAATGGTCAGCAGGCTGATGCCTTGATCATTGCCCGCCGCAAGAACAAAGTTCTGGCCGCCTACCGTCACGCTGGTGACGTGGCTGGCATGCGCGAACCTTGTGTCGAGACTGTCAATCAGGTGGTCCACCGGTGTCAGCCCACGGCCGTTATCTGACACCTCAAGCACGGAAAGCGACCCGCTGCCGGATGCAGCCGCAATCACATAAAGCGTGCCATCCGCCGCCTCGGTCACGGCCAGCGCACCGGGTCTGTCGGCCCACATGCCGGTGTCGTGGTTTGCATCGGCAATATGGCGTAGCGTGCCGTTTTCCTGACGGAACATGCTGACGGTATCGGCGCTGCCGTAGCTGACGAAAGCAAAGTTCTGGCCGTTGTGTGTGGCGGTGATGACGTCTGTGACAGGTGTCTTTTGGGTGGCCGTGGCGTCGCCCAGATTGCTGATGGAAAGTTGGTTGTTCGACCCAAAGGATACGTTAACAAGACCACCGTCGCGCAGCGCGGCAAGACCCAGATCGCTGCCCTCAAAAATCGCCATTTCGGTGAATTACGCCATATCAAAGCCGCTGTTTGATACCGAAACCGCACCCTGAAAGGGTGATCCTGACCCGCCCTGTTCAATCCGCACACCGGTCAGTGCGGTCGCGTTCAAACCAGCCATATAAAGCGCGGTTTGACCGCCGGTTTCGTGCAGAACCAGATCGGTAGTTTCCAGTTGTAACAGGTCGGGATCAATTGCCCATTGCCCCTCAACTACCGTCTGACCGGGCGTTGCGCCAACATCAAACGCGGTAAGCCAGCCATCACCGCGTGTCACGGCAAAGAGCGTGGCTGCATCGCCGTCAAAGGCAATCTGCAAATCCGTCAGCCCGACAAGCGCGTTTTCCTGTGGCGTAAGCAGGGACGCTTGCGATGAAAAGACAACTTTTACCATGAAACCCCCGCGCGTTTATCAAGACAGGGGTGATGCCCGATCAAGATGCATGCGCCATGTTGGAATTATGGCAACCCTGCGGAGCTTGTCGCGTATTTGAACCAAAAGCCGTTGCAGTTTTGCGTATTTATGCGCGCGGTACAGCCGCAATTCATTCACAGGGGTGGGACAATGTCCGGTCCATTCTTCTTTGATTAACTCCGCAAAAGGACGTGTTTATGCCTCAGATTTCTCCGTCATTATCGCTGCCCTATCTGCAACCTGCGCAGGCACAGAAACATGTCACCCACAATGAAGCGCTGCGCATTCTGGATGCTGTGACCCAGTTGAGCGTTCAGGACGCCACCTTGACCGAACCGCCCGCATCCCCGACCGAAGGGGCGCGATATGTCGTGAACGGTGTCGGCACCGGGGTATGGGCCAACAACGATTTCGCCGTCACCATCTGGAGCGATTCTGCATGGCATTTCGTTCAGCCCACCACCGGCTGGCGCGCTGATGTGGCGGCAACCGGTGAAACACTGCGCTTTAATGGCAGTGCTCGGGTGGCGTTGGATACGGGTGGTGGTGGCGCGGTTGATCTGCAGAACCTGCCATCGATGGGCATCGGGACCACGGCAGATGCGACCAATCGGCTCTCTGTTGCTGCTGATGCGACGCTGCTGACCAATCAGGGCAGTGGCCACCAGCTTAAGCTGAACAAGGCGGCAGCCGGCGACACGGCAAGCCTGTTGTTTCAGACGGGGTTTTCAGGCCGTGCCGAAATGGGCACCTCTGGTTCTGATGATTTCGCGATCAAGGTCAGTTCGGACGGCAACACCTTTCACACCGCGCTGAGCGTTGATGCGGACAACGGCGCGGTTCAGTTTCCAACGGGCCAGAACTATTTTCAGGATGTGTTTATCGTTAATGACACGGCGTTTTCATTCGATATTCCATGGTCGAACCCGTCGCGCATGATGATGTGGCTCAGTGTAAACATGGGCGGACGATTTTATATGATTGCTGTGACTGGGTCGATGACCGGCGCGGGCAACTTTAGCGAGATTTTCGCAAGCCCGCCCGGCACACTGAATTTTCTGACAGGCGCGCTGTCCGGGACGACGGGTCCGGCAAACAGTATCAACCTGTCCATTGACAGTTCCAGCGGCACACCGCGCATGTATGTCGAGAACCGTTTGGGCAGCAACCGTTTGTTTACACTTGCAACTTTGGGGAAATAAGATGAGCAACCAGATAGAATACCGCATGGCCCTTTTGCCCGGTTTCGGGCGTGTTCGCGTTCCGGCGCATTTGACGGACGCCGAAGTGCTGGAACAAATCCATGGCGCTGATCAAGAGGCAACACCGGAAAAGAAAACCCGCAAAAAGCCCTAAAGAAGGCGTCAAATTGCACGCTGTGTTGTATGTGGTATCCATAATAAGGATACGGGCAACGGAGCGGGCATTTGGATTTTCTGACACAGACAAAACTACCGGGTGTGGTTTTGATCAACCCGCCGCGTTTTGGGGACGCGCGCGGGTTTTTTAGCGAAAGCTGGAACCGCAAGAAGATGGCGGATCACGGCATTGATATCGACTTTGTGCAGGACAATCATTCCGTGTCGGCAGCGGTCAACACAGTGCGCGGATTGCATTTTCAATCGCCCCCCCATGGGCAGGCCAAGCTGGTCCGTTGCGGGCGTGGTGCGTTGTTCGATGTGGCAGTCGATGTGCGCAAAGGCAGTGCGACGTTCGGGCAATGGGTCGGGATTGAGCTGACGGCCGAGAACGGGTTGCAGTTGTTAATCCCTGCGGGGTTCCTGCACGGTTTTGCGACCCGCGCCCCGGATACAGAAATTATCTATAAATGCAGTGATTATTACGCGCCTGAGTGTGATGGCGCCGTGCGGTTTGACGACCCTGATCTTGCGATTGATTGGGGTCTCAGCGGTTCAGCGGTTCTGTCTGACAAGGATCAGGCAGCACCTTTGATGGCTGATTTCGATAGCCCGTTTGAGGGCATGGTATGAAGATCTTGGTCACAGGTGGCGCAGGTTTCATCGGATCCGCAGTTGTGCGTTTGGCCGTATCGCGCGGGCATGAGGTCGTGAACCTGGATGCGATGACATATGCGGGATGTGCGGCGAATGTCGCACCAGTGGCGGACAGCCCGCTTTATGCGTTCGAGCATGTGGATATCCGTGATCGCGCCGCAGTAGACCGCGTTTTCAGCACCCATCAGCCGGATATGATCATGCATCTGGCCGCTGAAAGCCACGTGGACCGTTCCATCGACGGGCCCAGCGACTTTGTCGAAACCAACATCACCGGCACGTTCAACATGCTGGAAGCTGCGCGCAGCTATTGGGTCAGCCGTGAAAAACCTGACGCTTTTCGCTTTCACCACATCTCGACTGATGAGGTGTTTGGATCGCTTGGTGCCGACGGCATGTTCACAGAAACCACACCCTATGATCCGCGTTCCCCCTATTCCGCGTCCAAGGCGGCCAGCGACCATTTGGTGCGCGCGTGGGCGGAAACCTACGGTTTGCCCGTGGTCCTGACCAATTGTTCCAACAACTACGGCCCTTATCATTTCCCGGAAAAACTGGTCCCGGTGGTTATCCTGAACGCCCTCGCAGGCAAGGATATCCCGGTCTACGGCCAAGGGCTGAACGTCCGCGACTGGCTTTATGTCGAAGATCATGCAGATGCGCTGCTGTTGGTGCTGGAAAAAGGCGCGCTGGGCCGTAGCTATAACATTGGCGGTGAGAACGAAGCGCGCAACATTGATCTGGTGCGGTCGATTTGCGGGATACTGGACGCCAAGCGGCCCAAGGATACGCCCTACGCCGAGCAGATCACGCACGTAACCGACCGCGCGGGCCATGATCTGCGCTATGCGATTGACCCAACCCGCATCCGCGACGAATTGGGCTGGCGGCCCTCTGTCACGCTTGAGGAGGGGCTGGAAAAGACCGTGCAATGGTATCTGGACAATGAGGAATGGTGGCGCGCGTTGCAGGAACGCGATGGCGTTGGTGTGCGGTTGGGGGTCAAGGCGTGATTCTTGTTTTTGGCAAAACCGGACAGGTCGCGCGGGAACTGGCGCTTTTGCCTGACGTGCGGTGCGTTGGACGGGATGAAGCGGACTTGAGCGTGCCAGAGGTTTGCGCCGAAGCGATCCATACGTTGAAACCAAGCGTTGTGATCAACGCGGCGGCGTATACGGCGGTCGATAAGGCAGAGCAAGAAGAAGGGCTGGCGCAAATCGTGAACGCCGATGCGCCGGGTGCGATGGCGGTGGCCTGTGCGGAACTGGGCATTCCGTTTGTGCACATCTCGACCGACTATGTGTTCGCGGGCAACGGTGAGACGCCTTGGCGACCGGATGAGCCGACCGGGCCATTGGGTGCTTATGGGCGCACCAAACTGTTGGGCGAGGAAGCCGTGCGTGCCTCTGGTGCGGTTCATGCGATCTTGCGCACCTCTTGGGTCGTATCGGCACACGGAAACAACTTTGTGAAAACCATGCTGCGTCTTGGCGCTGAGCGGGATGCGCTGAGCATCGTTGCGGATCAAATCGGTGGACCGACATCAGCCCGTGAAATTGCGAACGCATGTCATCACATCGCAGAACAATTGGGTGATGCGCCGCATCAAGGTGGCACCTACCATTTCTCCGGTGCGCCTGATTGCAGTTGGGCGGATTTTGCGCGGGGTATCTTCGCGCTGTCGGGGATGACGTGCAAGGTGACGGATATCCCTTCATCGCAATACCCCACTCCAGCCGCCCGCCCGCTAAACTCGCGCTTGGACTGCACGACCACGCAAACCACCTTTGGCATTGAACGTCCCGATTGGCGCGCAGGTCTCATCGACATATTAACAGAACTCGGAGCCATCAAATGACCAACCGCAAAGGCATTATTCTGGCGGGCGGCTCTGGCACCCGGCTGTATCCGATCACGATGGGCGTGTCGAAACAGTTGCTGCCGATCTATGACAAACCGATGATCTATTATCCGATCTCGGTGCTGATGCTGGCCGGTATCCGCGAGATTGCGATGATCACGACACCCCAAGATCAAGATCAGTTTCAGCGCACCTTGGGCGATGGCAGCCAGTGGGGTATTTCGTTGACCTACATCGTGCAGCCGTCACCGGACGGGCTGGCGCAGGCGTATATTCTGGCTGAGGATTTTCTTGATGGCGCGCCCTCTGCGATGGTTTTGGGCGACAATATTTTCTTTGGTCACGGGCTGCCGGAAATTCTGGCGGATGCGGATCAGCACCAGACGGGCGGCACGGTGTTCGGCTACCATGTGGCCGATCCTGAACGCTACGGCGTGGTCAGTTTCGCCAAGGACGGCACGGCAGAAAGCATCATCGAAAAACCGACCAATCCCAAGTCACGGTACGCTGTGACGGGCCTGTATTTCCTTGATGGGGATGCGCCGAAACTGGCGCGAGAGGTGCAGCCTTCGCCGCGCGGAGAGTTGGAGATCACGACGCTGCTCGAGATGTATCTGGCGCAGGGCAACCTGCGTGTGAACAGGATGGGGCGCGGCTATGCGTGGCTGGATACCGGCACACACGCGAGTCTGCTGGATGCCGGCAACTTTGTGCGAACATTGACACAACGGCAGGGCTTGCAGACGGGTTGCCTAGAAGAGATCGCGCACGACCAAGGCTGGATCAGTGACGACGATTTGATGCAGCGCGCGGAAATGTTCGCAAAGAATGAATACGGCACCTATCTGAAGTCGCTTATCAGAGCCTAAACTGCCGTTTAGGCCCTGATATTGACCTAGAACTGCTTACCCCTTGGCGCCTTGTCCACGGGAATATACATCCTCATAGCGGATGATATCGTCCTCACCCAGATAGGTGCCGGTCTGCACTTCGATCAACTCCATCGGCACTTTGCCGGGGTTCTCCATCCGGTGCACAGCACCCAGCGGGATGTAGACGCTTTCGTTTTCGCACACCAAACGCACGGTGTCGTCGATGGTCACGCGGGCGGTGCCTGCAACGACGATCCAATGCTCTGACCTATGCACATGGCTTTGCAGGCTCAGGGCGGCGCCGGGCGTGACAACGATACGTTTCACCTGAAAACGACCACCCAGAATGAGCGTCTCAAAGAACCCCCACGGACGGTGATCTTTGGGGAATGTATCGGCCTGCGGAATAGCGGCCTTGCGCATCTGTTTGACCACATCGCCAAGGTTGGCGACCCGCGATCGATCCGCGACCAGCACCGCATCGGGCATGGCAACGGCAACGATGTTATCAAGCCCCAGACCCACCAGTTGCAGCGCGTCGCTTTCTGATCGTAGTAGCGTGTTGGTACAGTCGATTGCCGTCGCGGCCCCTTGCAAGGCAACACCGGCCGCATCCACGTCCGCGTGTTGGTGCACAGCGGACCACCCGCCCATGTCTGACCAGTCACCGGTATGCGCGACCACGCTCAGGTTTGTGACCTTTTCCATGATCGCGAAATCGACCGAAATGTCTTCGCATTGCGCCCATGCCACTGGATCGAGCCGCAGAAAACCTAGATCTGGCTGGGCGGCATCAACGGCTGCCTGAACAAACCGCAAGGTGGCGGGGGCATGCGCTGCAAAGGCATCAATCAGGGTCTGCGCAGTATACATAAAGATACCCGCATTCCACAGGTATCCCCCATCAGAGAGCATTTGTTCGGCACGCGACAGTTCCGGTTTCTCGACAAAGCGTTTCAGGGGCAATGCGCCGTTCACCTCCACATCGCCAAGCTCAAGATAGCCATACCCGGTTTCGGGGCGGTCCGGTGTAATGCCAAACGTCACTATTTGCCCGGCAAGGGCCGCAGGCACGCCGCGCAGGATTGTTGCGCGAAAGACGTCTGCCTGTGTGATGTAATGATCTGACGGTGCCGCCAGCATCAGTGCGCCGCTATCGGTTTTCGCTTGCACCAAAGCGGCGGCCAAAAGCGCCGGTGCGGTATTGCGCGCCTCAGGTTCAATCAGGACGGCACCGGGATCAATGCCAGCCTCTGCCATCTGCTGTGTGGCGATAAAGCGGAAATCGGAATTCGTGACGATCAGCGGCGGGGCAAAGCCCGCACCGGACAAGCGCGCGTTCGATTGCTGAAACAGGCTGCCGTCACCGATAAGGTCGATGAACTGCTTGGGAAAGCTCTTGCGCGAGACGGGCCAAAGACGGGTGCCGGACCCACCGCACAGGATCACGGGTGTAATGTCTGTTGTTGTCATCATCTCGTCCTTTTCGTCATTCCAACGGCTGGCACAACCTGACGCTGCGGTCTGTTTGCCTCATTCCTGTTAGGATGGGCGGACCTGTAGTGGCAAGGGGGAATGGCAGGGAACCCAAAGCCTTGCGCCTGTTTCCGCGCAAATATGTCTTGCGCGGCAGGTGCAGCGCACGCGTGATGGTCGGCACGATTGCACGATCCTCAAGGATCAAACCAAGACTTGGATGGACATTTGAACGCACCTCCGCTCTATCTTGGGACGTTATCAAGAAGGATCACCTATGTACGTATTCGATGCGCCCCCGCAGGCCAGCCTTGCCGTTCAGGGCACCACTGACCGTTTCCCCATTCGCCGCATTTTCTGTGTGGGCCGCAATTACGAGGCCCATGCCCGCGAGATGGGCAATGATCCCGACCGCGAGCCGCCGTTCTTTTTCACAAAACCTGCGGATGCTGCTTTGGACACCCCCTGCACTATCGCTTATCCAAAGCTGACGGACGATTTGCATCACGAGATCGAGCTGATCATCGCCATTGGCAAAGGCGGGTCGGAGATAGCCGAGGCCGATGTCATGGACCACGTCTGGGGCGCGTCTGTGGGTATTGATTTTACCCGCCGCGATCTGCAGGCAGAGGCGAAAAAGACCCGCCGCCCGTGGGATTGGGGCAAAGCGTTTGATCAATCCGCCCCCATTGCCGCGATCAAACCAATAGCGGACGTGCCAAGCGTCGAGACAGGGCGCATCTGGCTGGCGGTGAACGGCGAGGTCCGTCAGGACGCGGATCTGGCTGATCTGATCTGGTCCGTGCGCGAACATATTGCCACCTTGAGCAATGCCATGACGCTGGCCCCCGGTGACATTATCATGACCGGCACGCCCGCAGGTGTTGGTGCGGTTGTGCCCGGTGATGTCATAACAGGCGGCGTTGATGGTATCGCAGAGTTGGAAGTCACCATCGGCCCGCGCGCCTAGGCGATTGGATTTGTGGTCAGGTGTTGTAGTAGATGCTGCGCAACATCTGCGGTGGCGTCCCAGACGATTGAATGGCCTGCGTCCTCAACCGTGACTTCGGTCAGGTTGCGGATAACTGAAAATCCGGGACGCGCCATTTCGGGGGGCACCATAACGTCCTGACCGGCATAAAGGATGAGGGTCGGGGCTGTGATCTGATCCAGCGCTGACTGCGGACGATAACCGCGAAACGCGGTGATCTGATGGGCCATCGCATCGGCAGTTTGCGCGTAGGGATAGGCGCGGGCGGCTGCGATCGCTGTTTCCACGTTTGCGGGGTCTTTAAAGAACGCCTGTCCGAACACCCAAGGATAGAGCGCGCGCAGCCACATTTCTTCACCCTCGGGCGCGCGGCGGATGTTCAGCAGCGCGTCAAAGACTGCCGCCGTGCGCGGTGATCTGATCCGTCCAGAGGCCAGCACGCCCGCGGTCGCCACACGTTCAGGCGCAAGGCCCGCAATTTCGAGGGTCATCAGACCGCCAAGCGAATGGCCTGCCACATGAAAACGCGCATGACCAAGGTCGTCCATCAGCGCAAGCGCGTCCTGCGCCATCTGCATCACACTGACCTCTGCGTCCCAAGGCGTGGTAAGCCCTGTCGTGCGGTTATCGGGACGGATCACGGTGAAATGTGCGGTTAGCAACGACACAAGTGGACCCCATGACGCGCTGTCGCTCATCATTCCGGCCAACAGCAACAGCGGCGGGCCACTGCCGTCAATTTCATAATGCAGGGAAATGTCGTCAAGGGCGAGATCAGGCATTTAAAGTGCTCCAGCAGGGCAAAAGGTCGTTAGGATGCGGGGTTGCCTCAAAAACCGCGCGGGCAATGGCGCGGGCCAGACACAGCGACGCAGCATGGCCGATATGAGACAGATTGCCGGGCGCGCGTTCCCCGGTTGACAGGGCAAAGACCAGATCGCCATCTTGGGGCGTATGCGCGGGCACGGTCGCGCGACCAATGCCGTCGTGAGCAGCGACGGCGACGCGTTGGCATTCGGCCTTTGTCAGGGTCGCATCCGTGGCGATAATGGCAATTGTCGTGTTTTCGCGCATCGACATGGCGGCGATCTTGCGGCTTTCCAGCGAAAGGCCAAGACCGTTGGCAGGATCGACACCCACGCCGCCAAATTCGCCGTTCATTTCAAAGGGCGCGGCGTAGAAGTGTCTATCGCCGGGGGTTGTCACGGCACCTACCGGATTTGCCGCCACCAGCGCCCCGACTGTCGTGCCATCTGGTAACACAAGCGAGGCAGAGCCAAGTCCGCCTTTGACCATTGCCGTCAGCGCGCCTGTGCCGGCACCTTGGGTGCCAAGTGCGAACGTATCACCTGCATTATTCAGCGCAGCGCGACCTAGCGCGCGATAGGGGTTTTCATCCCATTCTTTTGCGCCGCCATTTAGTAGATCGAACAAAATTGCACCGGGCACCAATGGGATCGTTGCCGCCCCCACCTTGAACCCGCGTCCCATGTTCCGCAGGCCATCCACGACGCCAGAACAGGCATCAAGGCCATAAGCCGACCCGCCCGACAAGACCAGCGCGTCCACCGCAGCGACCGCTTTGTCCGGTGCCAGCAAATCGGTTTCGCGTGTGCCCGGCGCGCCGCCCATGACATGCACCGATGCAGTAAAAGGCGCGTCCGCGACTACAACTGTGGTGCCAGAATTCAGGATCAAATCCTGCGCATTGCCAACCTTTAGGCCGGGTACATCCGTGATCAGGTTTTTTGATCCGGGTGTCATTGTGCAGTGTCCAAGATCATTGCGGTATCAGTGTCTAACATGGGGATTTCACAATCTGGGTTTGGCTGCGGCGGTCGCAGGATCACCTGTGTTAGGTTCTCCTTTAGGCTCTATCAAAAGGACTTCGCATTCATTTTCTGCGCGGGGGCGGTGGGTAACACCGCGCGGGACGACAAAGATCTCGCCAGCTTTGACAGAATGGCTGGCGTTCGCGTAATCCATCACCATCTCACCCTTGAGGACGAGGAAAAAGTCGTCGGTTTCCTCGTGCAGGTGAAAGGGGAACTCGCCCTGGAATTTGACGACCATGACTTCGTTGTCATTATAGTCGGCCACGACATGCGGGTCCCAGTGGGTGCTGATCTGGGCAAGCTTTTCGGACAGGTTGATGGGATTGCTCATGCGGTGGCCTTTAGATCGGGCAGCGTGGGTGCCGCTGCGATGAGGGTTCTTGTGTAGGGGTGTTGCGGCGCTTCAAAGACCTGCGCGGTCTGGCCTTCCTCAACGATTTCGCCGGATTTCATGACCAGCACGCGGTCTGTGATGGTGCGGACGACAGACAAGTCGTGAGAGATGAAGATATACGTCAGGTTATAGGCCGCGCAGAGATCCGCCAGCAGGTCGAGGATCTGCGCGCGCACTGAGACGTCCAATGCGCTGACCGCCTCATCAAACAAGATCAATTCCGGGCGTATGATCAGCGCGCGCGCAATGGCGATGCGTTGGCGTTGCCCGCCAGAGAATTCGTGGATGTATTTGGTCGCGTCTTGCGGGGTCAGGCCGACAGCGATCAAGGCCCCGTCAATGGCTTTGGTGCGTTCTGCGCCCATCGGGGGTGAGGGCAGCAGGTGAAACGGTTCGGTGATCAATCGGTCGACGCGGTGGCGGGGGTTGAAGCTGCCGAAGGGGTCTTGGAACACCACCTGCATTTTGCGGCGCACGGCGAGGTTGGGTTTGGTGCCGGTAAAGACGGGTTCACCGTCTAGAGTGATTGTGCCGCTTTGTGTATTTTCCAGACCCAAAAGTGCCCGTGTCAGGGTCGATTTTCCGCAACCGGATTCGCCGACAAGGCCAAGGCGTTCACCGCGCTCTAGTGTGAACGAAACGTTGTTCACCGCGCGAAAGCTGCCCGGCGTACCGAACAGGGTTTTGCGTGGCAGGCGGTAGTCGCGGATGATGTTCTTGACCGCTAGCAAGGGCGTTGGCGGCGGTGATTTGGGCAAGGTGACTTTGTGGCCAGAGGCGGCAAAGAGCATTTTTGTGTAGGGGTGTTGCATGTTCTGCAACAGGTGTTCGGTCGCACCTTGTTCGACAACTTCGCCGCGGCGCATGACGACGACCCGGTCGGCCATACCGGCAACGACAGCAAGATCGTGGGTGATCATCATCAGACCCATACCGTCCTCAGCCGTCAGTTTCTTTAGCAGGTCAAGGATTTGTGCCTGCGTGGTGACATCCAGCGCAGTTGTGGGTTCATCCGCAATCAGCAGACGGGGCTGCAATGCAATTGCCATTGCGATGACGACACGCTGGCGTTGGCCGCCTGACAACTCGTGCGGAAAGCGTGACAAGGGGAACTTGTTTTGGGGCAGGCCCACGCGGGTCAGGGTTTCGGCGGCGCGTGCTTCGGCGCTTTGGCGCGAGGTAGAGGGGTCGTGAATGCGGATCGTTTCCGCGACTTGGGCGCCAATGGTTTGGACCGGGTTGAGGGCGGTCATAGGTTCCTGAAAAACCATACCAATGTCGTTGCCGCGTATTTTGCACAAGGCGGCTTCGGACGAGTCTGTAAGTATTTGATCACCAAGCCTGATCGTGCCGGTCGTGATAGCGCCCTTGGGCAGCAATTGCATCGTCGCCAGCGCAGTCATGGATTTGCCTGACCCGCTTTCCCCAGTCACTGCAACAGTCTCACCCGACGCGATGGTGAGGTTGACGTTCTTGAGAATATCGACCCCGTAAATCGACATCGACAGGTTCTTGATTTCCAGCAAGCTCATGTACGTGCCACTCGCAGCCGTGGGTCCAGATAGTCGCGCAATCCGTCGCCCATCAGGTTCAGGCCCAGCACCGTCAGGATGATCGCGAAACCGGGAACCAGCGCCATGTGCGGTGCGATGCTGACCAGCGTTTGCGCGTCGGCCAGCATGCGGCCCCATGACGGTGTCGGGGGTTGCGCGCCAAGGCCGACATAGCTGAGACCCGCTTCGGCGAGGATGCCCAAACTGAACTGGATCGTGCCTTGGACAATCAGCAGGTTTGTGACGTTGGGCAGGATGTGTTCGATGGAAATGCGCGTGGCGTTTTTGCCTGCGACACGGGCGGCCATGATAAATTCGCGTTGCCACAGGGACAGGGCCGCACCGCGTGTGATGCGGGCGAAAACGGGGATGTTAAAGATACCGATGGCGATGATGGCGTTCACGGCGCCTGCGCCAAAGATCGCGGTGATCAGGATCGCAATGACCAGCGATGGAAAGGCAAAGATCAGGTCGTTGCCGCGCATGATCAGCTCATCAATCAATGACCCTTGGCGCGCCGCGGCCCATAGGCCCAGTGGGATGCCCAGCCCCATACCAATGCCCACCGCGACCAGCGCCACCGCAATAGATGTACGTGCGCCAACCATGATCATGCTGAGGATATCGCGGCCAAAATGGTCGGTGCCCAGCAGATGGTCAGCATAGGGGGTTTTGAGTTTATTCGGGATGTTGAGCAGGGTGTGATCGTAGGGGGTCCAGAAAAACGACACGAGGGCCGCAACGACGAATATCGCGGACAAGAGGCCACCGATGATCAGGTTACGCTTCATGTGCGGGACCTCAGGCGGGGGTCAACGGCGGCATAGGCCAGATCAACAAGGAAATTCACCATAATGACTGAAAACACCAGCAACATGACGACTGATTCAACGACGATCAGGTCGCGCGCTGATATGGATTGAAACACCAGACGGCCCAGACCGGGCAGATAGAAAACCTGTTCGATGATGATGGAGCCTGCCAGCAGAAACGAGAATTGCAGACCGATGATGGTGAGAACCGGGATCATCGCATTGCGTAAACCATGCCGCCAGAGGGCTTGGCGTTCTGACAGACCTTTTGCGCGGGCGGTGCGCATGAAGTCTTCGCCCAAGACGTCGAGCAGCGAGGACCGCATGACGCGGGCAAGGATGGCCGCTTGGGGCAGGGCCAATGCGATGGCGGGGAGCGTGAGGGCGTGCAGCCCCGCGAAAAACCCCTTGTCCCAACCAATAAAACCGCCTGCTGAAAACCAGCGCAGGTTGATGGCAAAGATCAGGACCAGCATCATCGCGAACCAGAAGTTTGGAACCGCTACGCCAAGTTGTGTGGCCCCCATCACGCCGATATCGCCCGCTTGTCCCCGCCGGGACGCTGCATAAATGCCCGCCGGAAAGGCAACCGAAGTAGAGAGTGTGAGGGCATAAAGCGCAAGCGGCAAAGAAACCCACATACGGTCGGACACCATGTCGATCACCGGCGTGCGGTAGGTGTAGGAGGTGCCGAAATCCCCCGTCAGCATGCCACTGACCCACGCCAGATACCGCGCAGGCTTGGACACATCCAATCCCAGCTCGGCGCGCAAGGCGGCCAGCGTTTCGGGTTGCGCGTTCATGCCCAACATAAAGGCTGCCGGATCGCCGGGCGCGACCTCAATCACCGCGAAAATCACCACGGACGCAACAGCAAGGCTGATGCAAAGCGAAAGCAGGCGTTTGAAGGTGTATCTAAGCATTAGGCAGACGTTAGTTAACGCGCCTTATCGCGTCCAGTGGCGTTTCCCTGATCTGGTCGGTTCAGCGACGTATGTTTGCACAATGTGGCTTTAGTAGTTGAATGTAGGAGCAAAGGTCTAGAAAATGCTCAAGAAAAATTACTTATATAAATCAATAAGATAATCCAACCTTTTTCAGAAATACAGGCCAATCTCTCAATTATCTTGGAACGAATGGCAAAGGTCTCCGGTTGGATAGGCAGCAACATGAAAGGACAACTAAAATGACAAAGACATTTAAAACACTCGCCATCGCAAGCTTGATGGGAACGCTTTCCGTACCGGCATTTGCAGCAGCGCATATGGATCTCAATTCCATGACCTGCGAAGAATACAACGCGTTAGGCGGAGCGGACCGTGACAAAATTGCAATGATGGCAATCGCCGAGCTGAACGACAATGGGCAGCCCACCGATGGCACTGCAACAGCGACAGATTCCTCTGTGGGCAGCTCAGCAAGCGAGAGTAATTCCGCAGCATCCGAAGGATCCGCTACAGCAACTTCAATTGCGGGTGCAGACGATGATATCGCACGTTTCGCCGAGGAAATCGGCGTGTTGAATCGTACGTGTTCACGCAACTGGGACGCTATGGTGCTTGAAGCAGCGGCAGGTTCTGCCGGTACACGCTAAGCCGTAGATAAATTATAAGGAAAAGGGCGGCTCTGGCCGTCCTTTTTCGTTCTGGGTCTACATGTGTGGTAATCCGCTGACTGTCCGCTATGTCTTTGGTATGCAGCGCCCCCGCTTTATCGGACACGAGATATTTCGCCATTCCAGTTATGGCCGTTGGCATCCCTTGCGGGTGCCGCGCGTGTCGACGGTCAAAGACCTGTCCCGCGCGCTGGGCTGGTTGCCACCAGAGCAGTTTATCACCTCACCACGTGCGAAACCTGCCGCGCTGACGCAGTGGCACACGCCGGATTATATCGCCGCGTTGCAACGGATCGAGGCGGACCAAACGGCCAGTGAACAGGACCGCAAGCGCCACGACATCGGCAGCGTCACGAACCCGGTTTTTGGTGAGATTTTTCGCAGACCAGCAACGGCCGCGGGCGGGTCGATCCTGGCCGGGGAACTGCTGCGGGAGGGTGGTGTGATTTATAACCCTGCTGGTGGCACGCATCACGGCATGCCTGACCGTGCCAACGGGTTTTGTTATCTGAATGATCCAGTGCTCGCGATGCTCAGTCTGCGCCACGAAGGGGTGCGGCGCATCGCCTATATCGACATTGACGCGCATCATCCCGACGGGGTCGAGGTGGGGTTTGGCGGTGATCCCGATTGCCTGATGGTTTCGGTGCATGAAGACCGGTTGTGGCCGCGCACCGGCCAGATCGAGAACGATGCAGGCGGTAACGCGCTGAACCTGCCAGTGCTGCGCGGGTTCAATGACAGCGAAATGGCGTTCGTGCGGGATGCGTTGATCGTGCCACGCGTGCAGGCGTTTCAACCCGATGCCATTGTGTTTTTGTGCGGGGCCGACGCGGTCGAGGAAGACCCGCTGTCGCATCTTTCCTTGAGCAATAATGCGCATTGGGATGTGCTGCGCGCGCTGATGGCCCTGTCGCCGCCGCGCCTGTTGGTGCTGGGCGGCGGTGGGTATAATCCGTGGTCTGTTGGGCGTCTTTGGACTGGGATTTGGGGCGTATTAAACGGTTATGAAGCGCCCGATGTTCTGCCGCCTGAGGCAGAGGCGGTGTTGCGTGCATTGCGCTTTGACGGGAACAGGCGTGGGAAAAATCCGCCTGAGCATTGGTTTACCACGTTGCGTGATGCGCCGCGCGAAGGCGTGGTAAGGGATGCGGTGAAGGAAAGCGTGGATGTGCTATTGAAGAGATAATCATGCTACCTTGGCAAGATATCGCCAGAAGCGCCCCAACCTAAGGTAATTTCGCTTCGGCACTGGTCAGTGTTCCTGACCTATGAAAGGTAGCGGAAAGTAACAGAAACTGGAACATCAACATGAAACAACTAATTATCGCGTCGCTGGTGCTTGCGCTGGGCGCATGTGCAGCGTCGAACGCACCTACAACGACCGCAGAAGGTGTCGCGCGCGACTCCAAGATCAGCCTGCTTTTTCAGGACTTTCCAGCAGGCACCGTCTGTTCTGTAAAAACTCCGAACGGCGCACTGAACACCACGGCTATGCCGGGTAAAATCGACTATCAGGCGGGTTTTGCCGCATCGCCCGTCACCTGCGCGTCACCAGATGGCGGCAGATATACTGTGAATGTCAAAAGTGTTTTGCCCGACACCGCGTTTCGGGTCGCGGGCCTGACTGTTTATGGTACCGGATTGATCGTTTCCACAGTGTCGGCTGGTGATTTGTTGGCGTTCAGGAACGAAAACGGTGTTGTACGTCGTTAAAGCAATAATATGTTGAACTGAAAAGGCCCCCGATTTTGCGGGGGCCTTTGTTGTCTAGATCGCAGCGTTACTCAGACCAACTGACACCTGTCAAATCAGTCGCTTGTGTCGGTGCGTTTTCCCACAGACCCTGAACGCCTGTTTTGGCGACGGTCGCCAAGGCAAGCTGGAACAGGTACCCGTTCACATAATCATCCGCGATGATCTGCTGCGCCTCAGCCAGCATTTCTGTGCGCATGTCGGGGTCTGCGGTCACGTTCAGTTTGGCAATCAGGTCTTGGAACGCCTTGTTATCGTACTGGAAATAATAATCAGGGTTCGCGTAGATCCCGATGTCCATCGGCTCTGTGTGACTGACGATGGTCAGGCCAAAGTCTTTGCCCCGGAACACGGTTTCCAGCCACTGCGCCCATTCGACATTGGTGATTTCCGCCTTGATGCCGACCTGTGCCAGCTGTGCGGCGATGATCTCACCCCCGCGACGGGCATAGGACGGGGGTGGCAGGTGCAATGTCGTCTCGAACCCGTCCGGGAAACCGGCCTCTGCCAGCAGCGCGCGCGACTTTTCCGGATCATAGTTGGACTGCGCCGTCAGGTCGACGTAGGCGGGGTTGTGCGGTGCGAAATGTGTGCCGATGGGCGTGCCCATGCCGAACATCGCGCCATCAATGATGGCTTGGCGGTCGATGGCGTGGGCCAATGCTTCGCGCACCTTCACGTTATCAAACGGTGGCATCTTGTTGTTGGTGGACAGGATCGTCTCACCCTCGGTGGATCCATAAAGCACCTGAAAACGCGGATCGGCCTCGAACTGCGGCAGGTTCTCTGGCGCGGGAAAGCTGACGAATACGTCGACATCTTCGGCCATCACGGACGCAAAGGCCGCAGTCGGGTCAGAGATGAACTTGAATGTGGCCGATGCCAAGCTGGGCGCATCGCCCCAATAGGCGTCGTTGCGGGTCAGTTCGACTTTGTCGCCCTGCGCCCAGTTCGCAAATTTGAACGCGCCGGTGCCGATGGGCATCTGTTTGATGTTCTCGATGCTTTCGGGCGCCAGAATCACGGCGTCACCCCATGCAAGGTTGAAAATCATGTTGCCGTTCGGTTCGGACAGCTTGATCTCGACCGTCATTGGGTCGATCACGTTTACTTCGGAGATGGCTTCAAAAAGCGCCTTTTGGGCATTCGCGCTGTCGTCTGCACCAATGCGGTCGAGGCTGAATTTCACGTCCTCGGCGTCCATCGTCGTGCCATCGTGGAACGTCACACCGGACTGCAGTTTGAACGTGTAGGTCAGCCCATCGTCAGAGATTTCCCACGATTCAGCCAGACCCGGCACAACAGAACCGTCCCCCATAAAGCGGGTCAGCCCCTCGAACACGTTGGTATAGAGCACCGAATCGATGGCCCCTGCGGCGGCAGAAGTCGGGTCCATATGTGGCGGTTCAAGCTGCAAAGCGATGGTGATATCGTCCTTGGCGGCGGCAGCGCCTGCCATCAGGGCGGCAGTGCTTGCGCCCAGCATAAGGTGGCGAAGGTAGGTCATGGTGGTCTCCCCTATTGGTTATGATGAAAGGCTAGCCAGTTCCGATGCATCTGACCAGTCCCCGTTGCGTTTGGTGGGCTTTGGCAGTAACCACGCGGCCTTTGGTATCGCGGGGGTTGCGGGCATGTCGGGCACATTGGGAATTGATTTTGGCACGTCAAATTCGGCCGCTGGCATTTGCGTGGACGGGCGTCCGCAGTTGATTGAGCTTGAGGCGGGTGAGCAGACATTGCCCACGGCCGTGTTCTTTGATTTTGACAGCAAAAAGATGATCCTCGGCGCGCGCGCGTCCGAGGCGTTGCTGAACGGGGATGAGGGGCGGTACATGCGCGGCCTCAAAAGCCTGCTGGGTACAAGGTTGATTCGCGAAAGCCGGATGTTGCTAGGCGAGCGGTTGGATTTCATCGACATCATCGCGCGCTTTCTGGCTGAGGTGAAAGCGCGCGCAGAGGTGGCCACAGGTCAGACGTTTGATCGTGCGCTGTCGGGACGTCCCGTGCAGTTTCACACCAGCGACGACAAACGCAACGCGCAGGCGCTGCTGGACCTGACCGAGGCATACATGCGCGCGGGTTTCGGCGAAGTGAAGTTCCTGAATGAACCCGAAGCCGCCGCCATGGCCAACCGCGATGTGCTGGCGGCAGGTGACATGGGGCTGATCGTTGATATTGGCGGTGGTACGTCCGATTTTACCCTGTTTCGCCAACAGGGCGATTCAGGGATTGAGATTATCGGCAGCCACGGTGTGCGGGTCGGTGGTACGGATTTTGACCGACGGCTTAGCATCGCGCGGGTCATGCCGCAGCTTGGGATGGGCAGTGATATCAAGCATGCCTTTGGCGACGATACGCACATTGCACCGAATGCGATTTTTAACGATCTGGCGACATGGGCCAAGATCCCGTTTCTTTACGGTCCCGACACAAAGCGCGCAGCGGAAGATTTGCAGAAATACGCTGTGCATCCCACGCGATTGGCGCGTCTGGTCAAGGTGCTGGAGGAAGAGTTGGGGCATGATCTGGCCTTTGCCGTTGAGGCGGGCAAGATCATGGCAAACACGCCGGGGGTGGAGAACCCTGTGATCAAGGTTGGCATGCTCAAGCCGAAAGCGGTGTTGCCGTTGCCGACCGAGATGATGACCAAGAAATTGTCAAAACTGGCGGACCAGATTGGCGAGGCCGCGGAAGTTACGCTGGCACAGGCCGGAGTTGAGGCGACCTCAGTGAACAAGCTGATATTCGTCGGGGGATCAAGCCTGATGCAGGTCGTTGAAGATGCATTAACCAAGCGCCTGCCCAGCGCCCAGGTACACCGCGGTGCCGCGCTGACCGCGATCGTGGACGGGTTGGCGATCGGGTCGGCAGAAGCGTTCTAGGCGTCTTTCGACAGCAAAAGGGTCTCTAACGCGGCGCCCATGACTTTTGCGCTGTCGATCATATCGTCGATGCCGATGTATTCGTCGGGCTTGTGCGCAAGGTCCAGAATGCCCGGCCCGTAAGCGATGCAATTCTTGAGTTTGCCGATCCGGTCGATGTGTTTTTGATCATAGCTGCCTGGGGAAGCGACATAGGTTGGTTCAATCCCCATGACGTCCTGAATTGCATGCGCAACCGTCCGCACGATGGGCGCGTCTTTGTCGGTCATGGAAGGAAGCACCGAATTGCGTTCGGTAATCTCGTAGTCGAATTTTGGGCGCGTCTGTTTCAAACCGTCGAGCAGATCGGTGATCTCGCCGCGCACTTGATCCAGCGGTTCTTCGACCAGAAAACGACGGTCGATCACGATGCGGCAGCTGTCGGGGACGCAATGCGCTTGCAGGCCGGTAAAGTCCGCGTCCGGTTCATTTTCACCGCCGTGGATCGAATTGATGTTCATGGTGGAGTTGCGCGCGCCCTCTGGCACTACGGGCATTTCGGTATATCGGGCGGCCATGGCGGGGAAAAGCTTGTCTTCGAATTCCTGCAATACCGCGCCCATATGGCGTACCGCGCAATCGCCAAGAAAGGGCATCGCACCATGGGCGATTTCGCCCTTTGTCTCAATCTCTGCCCACCAACCGCCGCGATGGCCAAGGCATATGCGGTCCTTGTTCAGCGGTTCGGGGATGATGACATGCTGCACACGATCGGGATTGAAATAACCCTGTTCGGCCAGATAGGCGACGCCGCCGTATCCACCTGATTCCTCATCCGCCGTGCCGGAGATTTCGATAGCACCATGGAAATCCGGATGGGTTTCGATGAACGCCTCTGCCGCGATGATAGAGGCAGCCAGACCCCCTTTCATATCACACGTGCCGCGCCCATAGATTTTGCCGTCAGAAACCTGCCCGCCGAACGGGTCAAAGGTCCAGCCCGCGCCGACCTCAACCACGTCTGTGTGGCTGTTGAAGTGCACGCATTCGCCCGCATGTTTGCCCTCGCGCCGCGCGATGATGTTCCAGCGGGGGTATTTGTCACCGTCACCGGGGGTGCCAAAGGCGCGGATCAATTGCGTCTCAAACCCGTGCGCAGACAGGCGCTTGTCCAGATACTCGCAGATCAGCCGGTAATCTTGGCCTGGCGGGTTCAGGGTCGGCATGCGGACAAGGTCTTGGGTCAGGGCGATCAGGTCGTCCCGTTTGGCGGCGATGGCGGCAGAGAGTTGTGTGTTCATATCCGTATCGTTGTTGGGATGCGCCCCATTGGCAAGAGGGATTGCGCCTTAACCGGCAATGTCTTTCATCGCGGTCAACAGGGCGCGCACTTCGTCAATCGTGTTGTAGTGGCACAACGATACGCGCACAGCGGCGTCCAAGCCCAATGGCGTAAGGATGTTGCCGGAGTAATGATCAGCGCGGCGGATATGGGTGCGGATGCCTTGGGCGTTCAACGTATCGATGATAGTATTGGCGGGCACATCATCCAGCGCAAAGCACACCAGTCCCTCGCGGTCGGGATTTTCGATACCGCCAAGGATATGAACGCCGGGCAGATCGGCGAGGCCGGGCAGGTTGCCAGTGCCGTGGATCATCGCGTTTGTCAGTTCCGCCTCATGGGCGTGAATGGCGGCACCTGCGGCCTCAATCCGGGCGCGGGGGTCTGTCGCATCGGACACTTCACCGCCCAGCCAGTCGAGGTATTTCACCACATCGGTGAACGTCGCGTAGGCACCGGTATCGCGGGTGCCCATTTCCCAATTGCCCATCGGTCCGTTCTTGAGCGTCTCTATCCCGGCACCGGTCAGGCGGTCAGACGCCCACGCGACCCCATACCCATGGCGCGAGAACATCTTGTAGGGCGACACAACATAGCCGTCGATGTCATAGGCTGCGATGTCGATATGGCCGTGGCTGGCATGCTGGATGCCATCGACAAAGATGAACGCATCAGGGGCGACCGCCCGGATCGCAGCGGAAATGCCCGCCACATCGTTGGCAATGCCTGTAACAGGCGAGGTGTGCAGGATCGTGGCGACGCGCACGTCAGGTGTGACCGCAGCGGCATAGGCGGCAGGCGTGACTTGGCCCGTTGCATCATCATGGGGGACATTCACATACGGCTTTCCCGCTTTTTCCGCCCAATGCAGTGCGGCACTGCGCGAGGCGGGGTGTTCGACGGATGATCCCAGAACGACACCGCCCGCAGCAGACCCCATCACCGCCGTGCGGATCAGGCGAAAGGTCAGTTCAGTCCCGGATTCGCCGACAAAAAACTTGCCCTCAGACGTGTTGAAAAACAACGCCATGTCTGCCTTGGCCTGTTTGATCACCTCGACCAAAGCTGCCGAGGCGGGGTTGTCGCGCCCTTGATTGTCGGGGACGGCGGCAAATGTCGCGGATGTTTCAACGACAGATTTCAACGTCAGCGCGCCGCCTGCATTCTCGAAAAAGATACGCTCTCCTTGAAAGGGGCAACTGGCAACATGGGCGAACTGGTCTCTTATCGCAGCGGTAAGAGGTGCGGACTGGGTGATCATGACGTTTTCCTTTAGGGTTGCGGCATCTTTGACAAAAGTTTTGAACCTTCAAGGGTCTTTGCGCGTTTAGCTTGTGAACAATCCTATCTTTAGCAAGGTAGAACCACTTGAACAGGAAGATAGATGTCAGCCCATACACACAACCAAAGTGGTGAAACCCCGACCGAAGATGCTGTGGAAGAGGAGTCTGTGCAAGAAGCGGCTGCTCTATCCCCCAAACTCATTTACGAAGTCATCCGGCGCGACGGCGAAGAAGAACTGGCCCGCACCAAGCTGTCGTTGTTGTGGTCAGGCATTGCTGCCGGCATGCTGATCAGCCTGTCAGTGTTGGGCGAGGCTATTTTCAGAACGTACCTGCCAGACGCGCCATGGCGTTTCTTGATCGAGAACCTTGGCTATTCGTTGGGATTTCTGGCAGTTATTATGGGCCGGATGCAATTGTTTACAGAGAATACGATCACCACGGTGCTGCCGATCATGCACAACCGGACGCTGGCTGCGCTGGGCGCGATGTTGCGTCTTTGGGGGATTGTGTTGTCGGCAAATGTTGTCGGCGCATTTGCGGCCGCTGCCCTGTTCGTGTTTACTTCGGCGCTTCCCGAGAACATCTTGCCCGCCATCACAGAATTGTCTGAACACGCGACAGGGATGGCCATAAACGAAGCATTTTGGCGCGCTATTCCGGCGGGGGTGATTGTTGCGCTGATTGTCTGGATGTTGCCCCAGGCCGAAGGGGCCGCATTTTTCCTGATCCTGACGTTTACATGGCTGATTGCCGCAGGGGATTTCACGCACATCGTCGCGGGTTCGGTGGAAATGGCGTTCCTGATGCTGCAAGGATCACTGGGCGCGGGACAGGCGATATTCGGCTTTTTCCTGCCGGTTCTGGCAGGCAACATCATCGGCGGCACGCTGATCTTTACGCTTGTAGCTTGGGGGCAGGTGCGGGATGACGTTGAGCATGGATGATCTTCGAGCCGCGCAAGACGACAACGCCAGCTTTGACGCTGTTGCCAAACCCCAAAGCCGGTTCACGCTGTATTGGGAGGCGATCAAAGGCAGTATTGCCCTGATTTCAGCAAGCAATCTGTCGCTCATCTCTGCCGGAGTTGCGTTTTTCTCTATGCTTTCGTTGTTTCCGGCACTTGCTGCGTTGATTGCGATGTTGGGGCTGATCGCGGACCCGGTGTTCGTTGTTGCCCAGCTTGAGGAAGTGCGCGGACTGCTGCCGAACGATGTCTACGAGATTATCAACAAACAAGTGGTTGGGTTGGTCACAGCGCGCAGCGACACGCTGGGCTGGGCGGGCCTTTTGTCTTTGCTGGTGGCGCTCTGGTCTGCGCGGGCGGGGGTTGCCGCGATGATGATCGGGCTGAACAACGTGTATGGGACCAAAAACCGGAACATGATCTGGCATTATGTGCGCGCGCTGTTCCTGACATTGATGTTGGTTGTGGTGATGATTGTGGCTGTCATCAGCTTGATTGTGACCCCCGTTGTGCTGGCGTTCTTTCCCTTGGGGCTGATTGGGACGTTATTGGTTGATGCGTTGCGCTGGATCGTTGCAGTCGGGGTTTTGCTGGCGGGTGCCGCTGTTTTGTACCGGTTTGGTCCGAACAGGCGGGGTGCCAAGATGCGCTGGTTTTCCGCAGGTGCGCTTTTGGCGGTGTCGTCCTGGATCGTGCTGTCGGTCGGGTTTTCCTATTATGTTTCGAATTTCGGCAACTACAATCAGGTCTACGGGTCCATCGGTGCGGTGATTGCGATGCTGATCTGGCTTTGGATCAGCAGCTTTCTGGTGCTTTTGGGTGGGGCGTTGAATGCGCAGATTGAACTAAGACGCGAAAAAGCCCCGCAAAATGCAGGGCTTTAAAAGCTCTTTTTCAACGGTTTCTTAAGCGTTCAGTGTTTCGGTCGACGAAAAGAACATCGCTTGTGACACGGCTGAAATCACCTGATCTACAGAATAAGGTTTCGAGATCAGGAAAGCGGGCTCTGGCTTGTCCCCGGTTAGCAAACGCTCTGGAAAAGCAGTAATAAAGATGACGGGGCGTGTGCCCAATTCAGCTAATAGATCGTTAACCGCATCAATGCCGGATGAATTGTCGGCCAGCTGGATGTCCGCCAGAATAAGGTCGGGTGCATCTGCGCGACCCAGTTCAACCGCCTCGGCGCGGGTGCGGGCAATACCGGTCACGCGGTGACCCATGTCTGCCACAATGGATTCGATGTCCATCGCGATGATCGCCTCATCTTCGATGATCATCACAGAACCGGTTGCAGCATCGGCCATTTCCTGGCGCGCAATCACGACAAGCTCTTCTGCCTCCGCCTGGGCAACGCCGATGATTGTGGCGATATCAGAGAAAGTGAACCCTTCGATGGTGTGCAAAAGCAATGCTTCGCGGCTGTTGTTGGTCAGACTGGCCAACCGACGCTGGGTTTTGGCACGCGCACCATCTTCACCTTCTTCGACGGGGGCGCCTGCGCTTGCCCAGATACCATACAACACTTTGAAAAGGCCGACTTTGACGCGCGCTCCATCCAGAATAGACCTGTCGGTCAAAATCGCCTCAAGCGCTGCTGCTGAAAACGCATCCCCGCTCTGCTGGCTTCCTGTCATCGCCCTCGAAAACCGGCGCAGGTATGGTATGTTTGCGCCCAACTCATCCGTGATGCTTGGGATCTGGGGTGCATCATTCATCTGGTCGGTCCTTTTTATATTATTCTCGGAACTAAACGCGCAGCTGTGCGTTTAGTTCCAGTAGCCACGAAATATATTAAGCCGTCAGAGCAGCCAAGGGTCATTGCGTGAATTCAGGAAATAGCAAGAATCATGAGCGTGTGATTGATGAAAATCTCAGACGCGTGTTTGAACAAACCCTTGATGAAGGGATCCCCGACAGATTCAAAAACCTGCTTGAGCAACTCAGGCAGCAAGACGATGAACGCAGCGCACAAGGATGACAACGTCTCCGGACCCACGCGACGAGTTGGTTGAACACCTGCCGGCAATGCGGGCCTTTGCCTTGAGTCTGACCAGAAACTCTGCCACGGCGGATGATATGGTACAGGATACAATCGTCAAAGCGTGGACCAACATCGAAAAGTTCGATCAAGAATCGAGCATGCGGGCGTGGCTGTTCACCATTCTGCGCAACACTTACTATTCATCGCGCCGCAAAAGCAGACGCGAAGTGGCTGACGTCGACGGTATTTTCACCGAAAGCCTGGCTGAAAAGCCCGCCCATGACGGCCACATGCAAATGGCGGATTTCCGCAAAGCGTTGGCACAGTTGAACGACGAACAACGCGAGGCATTGTTATTGGTCGGCGCATCCGGGTTTTCATACGAAGAAGCTGCGGAAATGTGTGGCGTGGCGGTCGGCACCATCAAAAGCCGGACAAATCGCGCCCGCGCGCAGCTGGCCGTGATCTTGGGCCATGGCAAAGACGGGCAGATGGAAATGACTGACGACGCCACCATGTCCGTCATCACAGCTTCAAAGATAGCCAGTTTTTAACCATGACTTCGGGTTTTTTTAGGGACAACATCCTGAAAGGGCTGGCGGCACGTGTGCTGTTTTTCCTGTCGCTGGCGCTGTTGCCGATTGGCCTGATTGCGATTGTCCAGACCAGAGAGATTACCGCGCAGAACCGCCTGAACGGAGAGTTGTCGCTGTTGGCAGTTACGGAACAGGCGTCATCCGCTGAACGCTATGTCCTGCAAGAAGCGTTCGGCGCGGCAGACGCGCTGGGCCCGATTGTTTCACTGCACAGCAACGACAACGAAGGGTGTTCGGCGTTCATGCGTGCCTACAAACAGGCGCGCGCCGTCTATCAGGTCGTCGGGTTCATCCCGCTTGACGGTGTGATGCGCTGTTCTTCTGCCGATGGCACATTCGATTTCTCGGCGTCACCGCTCTTTGCCGACCTGATGGAGAACCCGCGCAAACGGGCCGAACCGGGGATGAACGGGCCAGTGCCTGATCGTCGGGTCAGCGTCATCAGTTCGCCGGTATTCGTCGATGGCAGGTTTCTTGGGTACATTGCCTTGTCGATTGATCATTCGGCGATTGCAGCCATCAAAGAACCCGGCCTTGTGCTGCAGCCCCAAGCGTTTGTGACTGTCAATGACGAAGGCGCAATTCTGACCCATGACGGCGATCTGACCGTTGCAAGTGCTGAAATGCCAGCGCAACACGAACTTTTGCACTTTTCCGGTAAAACGGGGCGTGTGTTTCATGCGGTGAACCACAACGGCGTTCCGCGTGTCTATGCGGTGCAGCCCATCGTTCAGCGCGGCGCTTACGCGCTCAGTGTTTGGCCGGTCGATTCACCCTTTCTGACGCCGGGCATTGTCAGCCGGGTTAGTTCGTTTCTGCCTGTGATCATGTGGGTCGCCAGCCTGATTGTTGCCTTTTGGGCACTGAACAATCTGGCCCTGCGTCACATCCGCAAACTGGGCCGGCAAATGCGGCGTTTCGCGCTGAACCGCAATTTGCCGCGCGTCGCGCTCAGCAGCAGTGTGCCTATTGAACTGCGCGACATGGAGGCGGCGTTTATCCGTATGGGCGAATCCATTCTGCGCGATGAGGCGCAATTGGAGGACAGTTTGCGCGATAAGAATATCCTGCTCAAAGAAGTGCACCACCGGGTCAAGAACAACCTGCAACTGATATCGTCGATCATGAACATGCAAATCCGTCAGGCTGATTCTGATGAAGCAGGGCATGTGCTGCGCCGCCTGCAGGAACGTATTCTCAGCCTCGCAACGGTACACAAGAACCTCTATCAAAGTGAAAATGCCGTGCGGGCGGACACCAAACAATTGCTAGGTGAGGCAGTGGGCCAATTGTTGAAGGTTGGCTTGTCCGCAGGGTCGAATGTCAAAGTAAGGCAGGACTACGAGACCATCATTCTGGAGGCGGATGATGCCGCGCCTTTGACGCTGCTGGTTTCGGAGGTGATTACAAATGCCCTGAAACATGTGGGCGCGGACAATGATGAGGGTGGGGAACTGTCAGTATCTTTGGTGAGGGATGGGCCGGAACAGGCGGTCCTGACGGTGAGCAATACCATCAGCAAAGTGCCGCAGGTCGATGGAACCGGGCTTGGTACAAAGCTGATCCACGCGTTTGCACGGCAGTTGAACGGGAACGTTGAGATTGATCAAACCGAGGATCGTTACACCATTGCGATCCGGTTCCATATTCCACAGGTCGCCCGCGCGGTGAATGACTACTAGGCCTAAAAACTTGAGCCTAAAAACTTGGTGGTGTGCAGGAACTGATGACTTCGCAGACCTCATCGTGAACATTGCGAAACCGGTGCGGCAGTTTGCTCTCAAAAAGATATCCATCGCCAAAGCCCAAAATGGCCACATGGCCGTCTACGGTCACTTCGATGCTGCCCTTGATCACAATCCCCGCCTCTTCGCCATCATGGGACAAGGATTCAGGGCCAGTATCCGCGCCTGGCGGGTAGGTTTCGTGCAAAACCTGCAAGGTATGTTGGTCCATATTCCCAAGCTGGCGCAATGAAACCTGCCCCGGTGCGCTGGGCGCGATCTCGGTAAAATCAGCGGCTTTGTAGAACACTTTTGGGGCGTCGGTGTCTTCCAATGTGGTGAAAAACTCTGCCATGCTGATTGGAATCGCATCCAGAAGGCTCTTGAGCGACGCGACCGAAGGGCTGGTGCGATTTTGCTCGATCAAAGAAATCGTGCCGTTGGTCAGGCCGGCGCGTGTGGCCAGTTCCCGTTGTGACAGACCACGTTCTTTGCGGATGGTCCTGAGTTTATGTCCAATGTCCAACGGGTTGTCCTCTTGCCATCTGCAGTATTCCTAGCGCCGGTACCTTGGTTTGTCACAACCAATTTGCAGCGCCTTTCCAGAAATTCAAGTTGCGGATAAATCTCAATTGACAATTATATTAAACGAGCGGATATCATTTTTTAAACGCACTCCTGCGCGATACTGAAAGGATACATCATGTCCAGCACTGTGAAAAAGACCGGCCGCAAGGCAAGCTCCAAGCCAAGGAAAAGCGCTGCCGTGGATACAACACCAGCCGTTGAAATCATCGTTTCCGAAGCGGTTGCGGGTGCCCATGTGACCAACGCGCAGTTGATTGAGCGCCGGAACGCAGCCGTGCCACGCGGTGTTGCCTCTGCCGCGCCGATCTATGCGAAGTATGCCGAGAATGCAGAGCTGTGGGACGTTGATGGCAACCGGTTCATCGACTTTGTCGGCGGTATCGGTGTGCTGAACACCGGCCACCGTCACCCCAAAGTGGTTGAGGCAGCAAAAGCGCAAGAAGATCATTACACACACACCTCATTTCAGGTTGTGCCCTATGAACCGTATATCGAGCTGGCCGAAAAGCTGAACGCCATTGCACCGGGTGATGCACCCAAAAAGACGCTGCTGGTGACAACAGGTGCTGAAGCCGTTGAAAATGCAGTGAAAATTGCACGTGCTGCAACGGGTCGTCCGGGCGTTATCGCCTTTACGGGCGGTTATCATGGTCGCACGCTGCTGACACTTGGCATGACCGGCAAAGTATCGCCCTACAAAAAAGACGTCGGTCCGTTCCCTGCGGATGTTTTCCGCGCGCCGTTCCCGTCTGCGCGGGACGGGATTACCGTCGATGACGCCATTATCGGCCTGAAAAACCTGTTCCTGACAGATGCGCAGCCATCCCGTGTGGCCTGCATGATCATCGAGCCGGTTCTGGGCGAAGGCGGCTATACCCCCGTTCCTTTCGAGATGATGCAACAGTTGCGCGCGATCTGTGATGAACACGGCATTGTGCTGATTGCCGACGAAGTGCAGGCAGGCTTTGGCCGGACTGGTACATGGTTCGCTATTGAGCATTCCGGCGTCGTGCCTGACCTGATCACCGTGGCAAAATCCATGGCGGGTGGCTATCCGCTGGCGGGTGTTATTGGACGCGCTGATCTGATGGATGCGATGGAACCGGGCGGTTTGGGTGGCACATACGGCGGTAACCCCGTTGCTTGCGCCGCAGCGCTTGCCGCGATCAAGGCGATCGAAGACGAAGGCCTGCTGGCCCGTTCCACCAAGATGGGCGAAATGCTGAAAGCCCGCTTTGCCGAGATCGGTGCGCGGTCTGCGCCTTACCGCTTCTGGGATATTCGTGGTTTGGGTGCGATGGTCGCGGTCGAATTCGTGACAGATTTTGTCAGTGCCAAGCCTGATGCGGACTTTACCAAACGCGTCATCGCGCATGCGCTCAAGCGCGGTTTGCTGCTGCTGAGCTGCGGAATGCATGGCAACGCACTGCGTGTTATGGTACCATTGACCGCATCCGACGCAATTGTAGAAGAAGGTCTTGCGATCTTTGAGGTCGCCGTAAATGCGGCAATTGCCGAAGAAGTCTGACGTAGCCAACAGAAGTTGAGAGAGGCGCGCGGGTCACCCTGCGCGCCTTTTTTGTCGGTTCAATCGACCGGCGCAAAGCTTTCTGCACGCGCACGCGCCCAGCGGGTCTTGTTCCCGCGATAGTCCTGCGCTGCGTCGTCCAGCAGATAGCCCTCCGGCAGGTAGGCATAAACCTCATCACCCTCAACCATCGCCTTGTCGCCCTGACGCAGCATCATGTGGCGGGGCAGGAACTTGCTGGGATGGTCCAGACCTGCCGCGCCTGTCATTTCAGCCAGCGCCTCCATCGTGTTGTGGTGGAACCGCGCGACACGTTCGCTTTTGTGGTTCACGTTCAACGCGCGCATCCGCGTTTTGTCCTGCGTGGCGACGCCAACAGGGCAGTGGTTCGTATGACACGCCTGCGCCTGAATACATCCAATGGCGAACATGAAACCGCGCGCCGAATTGCACCAGTCTGCCCCCAGCGCAAGCGCACGGGTGATGTCAAACGCCGATACGATCTTGCCCGCCGCACCAACCTTGATCTGATCGCGCAGGCCCGCACCGCGCAGCGTGTTGTGCACGAACGTCAGCCCTTCAATCATCGGCATGCCGACGTGGTTTGAGAATTCAACCGGGGCCGCGCCTGTGCCGCCCTCGGTCCCATCCACAACGATGAAGTCAGGCGTAATTCCGGTTTTGAGCATCGCCTTGACCATGCACATGAATTCGCGGCGGTGCCCGATACACAGTTTAATCCCGACCGGTTTACCACCCGACAATTCGCGCAATGTACCGATGAACTCCATCATCTCGATCGGGGTAGAGAACGCGGAATGTGCCGCGGGGGATACGCAATCCTTGCCCATCGGCACGCCGCGCGCCTCTGCGATCTCGGGGCTGATTTTTGAGGCGGGCAGCAGGCCGCCATGCCCCGGCTTTGCGCCTTGGCTCAGCTTCAGTTCAATCATCTTGATCTGATTCAGCGACGCGGTTTCGCGGAACTTTTCGGGGTCAAATGATCCGTCTGCCGCGCGGCTGCCAAAGTAGCCAGAGGCCAATTGATAGATAAGATCACCGCCGCCCGCCTTGTGATAGCGGCTGACCGACCCTTCGCCGGTGTCATGGGCAAAACCGCCCAGCTTGGCGCCGGTGTTCAGCGCCTGAATTGCATTGGCAGACAACGATCCAAAGCTCATCGCAGATATGTTGTAGAGCGATGCAGAGTAGGGTTTCTTGCAGTCCTTGCCGCCAATCATGACCCGGAAATCGAAGTCGTCGATGTGCAGTGGTGCGAGCGAATGCGTCACCCATGAATAGCCCGCATCATACACCCGTTCGCGTGTGCCAAAAGGTCTGGCGTCCTCCTGCCCCTTTGCACGTTGGTACACAAGGCTGCGGCTGTCGCGGCTAAAGGGTTCTTCATCCTGATCGGATTCAATTAGATACTGCCGGATTTCCGGCCTGATCCCTTCAAAGAAAAACCGCATATGGCCCAGCACAGGATAGTTGCGCAGGATCGAATGTTTGGTCTGCATAACATCATAGACGCCCATGCCCGAAAGCGTTGTGAACAGCACGAATGGCAGAAAAAACCAGCCCGACCACGTGAACATCAGCACGAAACTGAGCAAGGCAAAGACGATCACAGCAGCAAAAGTGGTAAAGCGGGTCATTGTGGTAAGATCCGGCATAAGATTCCTTTGGGCATGATACGAAGAGGAGCGAGGCATAGATTGACCGGATTGCGTGGTGACGCAAGCCGTCCTCGTTCACAAGATGGCTATATTGTTTGATATATTAAACACTTGTCGTATCCTTCTTGCGCAATTATTGAGCAAAATACCGATATAAACGTTAACAATACAAACACTTAACCCCAAACCTAGAGAATCAGCATTGTTTACTTTCCACCTAATGGATTTAAGCCACCGGCTTCTAGCCGGTCCGCTTCAGCGAATCTGTCTCTGATCTTCTCTCCTGAACTTTGAAACCCGCTGAGGCGGTATGGTTTCAAAGTTCAG
>Ga0115564_10000713_pt1 | contig 32754 bp, 26 predicted proteins | sample COGITO_mtgs_1105_7_FD_88680 | JGI IMG/M metagenome (GOLD analysis project Ga0115564, IMG submission 88680) | Pelagic marine microbial communities from North Sea - COGITO_mtgs_110523 | ecosystem: Environmental > Aquatic > Marine > Epipelagic | place: Germany:Helgoland, sampling site Kabeltonne...
AAGAGTGCTGTAGAGTTGGAGATAAACTACGCTAAAGACGCGCTCCCCTCAGGGATCCTAGGTTTAAACTCTGACATGTTCGTTGATTACATGCAACATATTGCAAATCGTAGATTGTCCGGATTAGGTATGGATTTCCGGTATGAAAAGGACGAGAATCCGTTTCCTTGGTTGAGTGAAGTGATAGATCTGAGCAAACAAAAGAACTTCTTTGAATCAAAGGTCACAGAGTATCAAAACTCAGGTGCTCTCGACGACGACTTTTAGAAATACGTATACTTTTCGGTAGCGCAACCGACTTTTCGATTAAATAATTATATGATCGATTGGGATCAACGACTAGAGGATGACCTGGAGAGCAGAGGACTAACGGAAGAGCAATGGCGCTCTATGAAGCGTTAAGAGAATCTTTTTTGATAATTTTAAGTGCTGCTTCGCGATCTAACCAGTCGTGAACCAGCACTTTTTTGTTGGATAAGTCCTTGTAGTGTTGAAAGAAATTTTTAGTCACGTCTAAAAACAACCGACTGACTTGATGTATGTCGGTTTTTCTTTTAACTGCGGATGTAGGCACGCCTAAGATCTTGTAATCCTTGTCACCATCGTCATCCATATCTAACACTCCTATCACGCGACACTCTACTAATGTGGTTCTCTCTATGGGAGCATTAGCATACACCAAGATGTCCAGTGGGTCGCCATCAGCACCTAATGTGTTAGGTATAAACCCGTAATTGGCAGGGTAGACCATGGCGCTCGTTAAGCATCTATCCAGTCTAAATATCTCTAAATCTTTGTCATATTCATATTTCGTACTGGTTCCCTTGGGTATCTCTACAATAGCGTTTACTATGTCAGGGGAGTCCTTATGTAAGGGAATCTTGTACAGGTTTATCATGTGTTTATTTATGGTATTGTTATGTGATTAAATACAAAAAAAGCCTGTCAACTTTCGCTGACAGGCTAGATATTTTCAGACCTTATCGTACTGATTAGAAGTCCAAGGACAATCCAACTGATACAATAGTTTCCCCATCGACGTCTTCTGCATCAATGTAATCGACTCCCAAGTTACCCTTGAGATCACCAACGATCACACGTGAAGCACCCAGACCAGCAATGAAGTAGTCTCGGTCGAGTGTTTTGGTCACTTCAGTTCGCCCAACACCAGCTCCAACCGTCAATGCGGCAAGGTCAGTGTCAAACGTGTGACTGATTCCGAGCTCAGTAGTATACAACTCATCATCGAGATTGTAAAACACTGTGACTGTTGGTGACAATACTGCATCAGCTGACAAGCCAATGAACAATTCACCAACTGACGCTCCGTCTACTTGCTCACGGTGAGTATACCCACCAGTTGCAGCTAACAGACCGTCAAGGAAGGTTGATGACACACCTCCGACGAATTCATACGTATCACTCGTGCCTGCTAGAGGTGAGCTCATGAACCCGGAGAAGTACGCTCCGATATTATCAGAGACATCCCCTTGGACACCTAGTTGAGTTTGGATTGCTTCAGAAGACACGAGAGCACCACGATAAATGTAGTCGGACTTGTACCCCGTGCTAATATTACCAGACAGCTCTCCTGCCGTTACGTTATTGATTAAGCTGCAAAGCAGCGTTAGAATAGTTAATTTAACTTTCATGCCATTATTATAACGGCTTCAGAAGCTGATAGCAACTGTTATATAGTTACTCTGGACGTTTACCAGTTGGTTTTCCGTCCTGACCTATGATACCAGCTCTGATCTTAGTGGCAGACACTTCTTGTAACTCTTTGCTCAATTCCAATTGCTCGATGTTGTATCCAACACCGCGGCCGTAAAACACGTCCATTATGTTAGGTAGTTCGATAACCTTGATCTTGTCTCCAAATTCCACACATGCTGCATGTATCTCCGCTTTGACTTTGTCGAAGTCATATGGGTTGCTGTCATCAATTCCGGCAACGTCTCTAAGAGCTATGCAGCATTGACCAGTACGTTTCACGGCTTCCGCTACAAGAGTTTTGTGGCCAACATGAAAAGGTTGATACCTGCCAATTAACAATGCTGTAGGAGCTTGGTTGTCCCACTTCTCGGTCTCGTAAATAGCTTCAAGAGCTTGTTCACACCACTCATCAGGTGTACCATCTGTTAAAATCAAATCGTTGTCGTCCCATCTATCATCTTTGGTAGGGTCTTCGAACATTTTGTTTGTGTCAGCGTATCTACCTTCTTCAATTCTGTTCACCCATATAACAAGATCAGGATTGAACAACTCTCTAGCTTCTTCTGTAGGACAGCAAAAGTCTGAAACCACATAACCACCACCAAGTGTGGCCCAGTCAGCAAGCTTGCCCATTCGACGTGCATGTTCATTACGATCCTCAGGTGTGAACCCTAGATCCTTGTGAATCTCCTGCCGGATTGCATCAGCATTGAACCATACAGCTTGAAGCTTAGGTACTAGCTTTTCTGCCAACGTTGTCTTGCCTGAACCAGGAAGGCCCATGATTAAAATTTTTCGTTTTAAACGCATGTACTTACTTATACTGAAACCCGGGCAGGATCTCTGATTATACTCGAGTAAATCTATTCATAAGCGCACCAAAATTCATGGGTATTTGATAAATACTCATATGAGTGGAGATTACGATAAATTATTAGGGGACTTGCAAGAGAACAATGCCCGGAATGTAGACCTTAGATTGGCTTTGAAGCATGCACATCAAAAGATAGATGAGCTCGAGAAAGAAGTTTTCAGATATAAAATGTTAATGGCAGGCAAGGACGAGATGATGAATTCTCTAGGATGGGCATGTAAGAAGCCTGAGGAGAAATACAACGGAGACGCTTAAATTTAAAATAATGGTTGCATCTCTCAGATCAATCATGTATAATAAAGGAGTTATGAAAAATACACTAGATACAATCCAGAGTTTAATCGGAGGAGTTACTGCGGTACTTCTATCAGCATTAGGCTTGTTAGTCGTCGCCCAAGTAGTTTTTGGCGAAGCGACTAGTCTTAACGTCATCAGTAACCTACAAGGAATCCTAGACGGGTTCGTAGGGCAAGGTGCTAGCTTAGCAGGTATTATTACCTTGTTGTTAGTCGTTGCATTACTTCAACGCAAGAAAGAATAACAGTCCAGAATATTACACCCTAACCCGTTAGCCTAGTGCTAGCGGGTTTTTTTATGTAAAAACCTTGTTTTATAGTGGCATTCATATAAGTAATGATTTATAATTAAGATATGAAAGCATTATTTTCCATTGTATTCTTTATTCCGTTAGCATTTCTGTTGCTTGGTTCATCACATAACGCTCCTGAGAAGGAAAGCAACCTGAACATCACCAAAGCTGTGGTGAAAATACCTAGAGATGATTTACCAGAAGTGAAGCATCCAGTTGTTATACAGATCGAACATCAAGGGTTTCCTTTTGATATAAGTGGGAACTTTCCATATGTTGTTATGGTTGACAACAGGGTGTACAGATGCAACAAGGATGACGTCAGATTGTTCTTAGAGAAGATTGTGACAGACAAGCCGTTTGCTCCAGGTCGTGTTCAGGGATTGAATTGATTGAATGGTTCACCAGTCCGCGCCGGGTGCTTTGCGCGCAATATATGCCTACCGTAGCTCATTTTTATTTAAAAAATCTTCCAAACTAATCGAGTTGAGCCATTCTTCTCTATGTTTTTCTAAATTCTCATAAGTAATGTCTAAGCCCTTAATATCTAAAAGTTTTTGAGATCCTTTTTGTATGATACCTAAACCGCAATCGACTGGAATTACGCGCATACAGATATTAGGGTTACTCTGTCTAATATTTACCCAAGCTTTCCATACGTCTCCATGCCAGTAATTCTGAATTCTGGGTACAATTTGAGACTCTTTAGTAAGAGGGTTCATGTCATGACAAATAATATAGCCTCCTTCATTTAAGCAAGATATTGAATTGATGATATCCCTTTCTGCATATTCCGCTTCATGCATACCATCAATAAAAATGACATCAAAAGTTTTTTTGTTTTGCTTGAAGAATTCATCTGATGTCATTTGATGTGTTGGTTTGATTTGGCATTTTGTACCTTTATCATATTCGAAGTTACCATATTGTGGGTCAACCCCGTACTTCTCTAAACAATTAACCTCTTCAAAGATTTCTCCATCGCCTAAGCCAATCTCTAAATAAGATTTAGCATTAATTTTATCTATCAGTAAAGAGATGAGTTTCGATCTATATCCTGGGTTTTGCTCTGGAATGAATACTTCTTTTTTTTCTTTATTCATATTAATGTGTTCGAATTTATTAGCTAGCTTTATTCATTTAGGTATGCTTCCATTGGAGTTCATGGAGATATTACTCAAGCCTTGAAATGTTCTTTGGTATTTATAAAAATCCAAAGAGGGATAATATGATCTCCTTAAGGTTTCACCTTCTAATTGAATATCTTCAATAATTATGTTAGATGGATTTTCGATGCCATTCGCAGTAACTAGTTGTCTGCCACAATTAATAAATTCAAAACGAGTAGAAAGATCAGCTTTGGTCGCTTGTAGCCCAAATATAAGATTTTCATCATAAATTAATTGTTTTTTAAGTTGTAGTAGTGAATCTGAAGTATATTCTTCTAATTTAATTGCTTTAAAGTAATTTTGTAAAAATAATATTTGGTCTCGACTAACAATACCCATATCTTTCGTCTGAACGCCTAGACCAGGAGAATTAAATGGTATTGCATCTATGGGCGATTGCAATTTTGATAAAATATTTTTTAATTTTGTATAAAATGTAGAACCTATAGTTGATGTTGAGTGAAGTAAGCAGAAGTGAGTATAATTCTCATAAATATTGAAATTTTCTACAACATGAATTAAAGGCGTTAAATGAATACCAGTGTAAGTAACTTTGAAAATGTTCGCATCATTAAGCGATAAACAATTATTTGAATCTTCCTGAGAAGATACAATAAATAAATCAGATGAAGGTATGCCTGAGTCTTGAGCTTCCTTTATAATCCTGTTTACCGTTTGGTCGTAATAAGATTTTGTTGTAGATATTAAAAATGCTATATTCATATTAATTCTTTTAATCCGTCCTGAAAATTTACACTAGGAAGCCTAGGCCACCTGTTATTAATATGTTTTTCATTGATTGTATATTAAATTCTTGGTTTTTTTGATTTATAACTTATCATTACTACATTATTATTTATTCATCTGCGCACTAAATATACATTTTATTTAATCTTATTTTTTGTATATCTCCTCAAATTCATATCCAAAATACTCGTGGTGTATTGGCTTTGGTTGTGCTGCATTTGTGACGTGCTCTGAAGCTAATAGCAGCTGACACCTTGTTATCCAGAGGTTAACTTAATAGAGTTAATTAGTTTCAATGTCCGAGGATATAAGTGAGGTGCACGTGAGCTTCCGTGGAAGCCAAAAACTTTATTAAAATCGCTGTTATATTCAGTATTAACTTCTAGAGAGAACCTGGCTGCCAGTTCTGGTGGAGCGAAAGTGAAACCCTCTTCACGTAGGATATTATAATAATCTACGCAAATTAGTTTATCCTCATTGATTGAATAATTAGAATTTAAGGTGGAGTAATATTTTGTTAGCCTTTTGCTTCTCAAACTGAACCCACCATTACCCACTCGATTGACTGTATTCCATACACGTTTACTCCAAACTGCTCCGATATAATCATAATTTAAGAAATTATAGTCCCAATTGTCCGGATTTACGATAAATCCGTCATGCTGAAAGATCAAGTAGTGACTTGATACAATATAATCATGCAAGTCTTTGAGGACGAAGCGATTGTATTCTTTAATCGAGGGAATTGAAACATGTATATATTCGATATCTTTTAATTTGGGTAGTTTGGCTATATCCCTGTAACCTGTGAATATTTTGACGTGATTAAACTTAAAATACTGCAAGCTGTACCGGGCGATTTTGATCAACAATTCAATTCTTTCGAGAGATTGATTACCGTCAACCGCTACTAAATCTATCTTTATTTCTTTTTTAATATATCTACCTTTTTCATGCGTTTTTCAATCTTCGCGTTCCGGTAAGCCTTCACCTCTTCTGTAATCATTTTCTGACTGACTGAACAAGTCAGCATCCGGATCTTCTTCTTCCATTGGCGGAAACTTTATATACTCAAGAAAATTACCATCAGCCAATCCAACAATCACGTCACCTAGATCGTGCTCAATCACGCCTCCCATACCATCTCCATCAGATCCATATGATTTAAACTCGTCAGAAGGTTCCAGTACAAAAAACGAACCCTCACGACTTGGTCGAAACAACTTGTCCAAGCCCATGGGTAATTGCTCTAATGCTTGTCTCATCTGTTGTTCACTATCGAAAGCACCATCTTTAGGTCCTCTGTATACATATTCTCTACCATAATCATCGAGCTCCTTTTTTTCAGGAGGTCTGTTGAGTTTCAAACTTGAAGATTTACTTGGTTGAGGTCTTCTGCTAGGATTTTCATTCGCGAAGTCCATATGATCGTCCTCAATACCTTCATTGTTGGTCATGTATGCTTCCCAAATTAGTTGCACGTCTTTGTTACTGCTCATATACTTACTTATCATGTACAACCTATGTTGCATCAGTTTATCACTAAAAAAGTTTGGATTCAATCATCGTGTGGCAATGGCATAAGTAATCATATGTATTATGATTTATTTAATGGTGATGCTGACGGTATGATCAGCACTCATATGTACCGGACTTTCATGCCTAAGGATTCTATCAAGTTCACGGGCATGAAGAGAGACATCAAGTTGCTTAGACATGTCACCAAAGCTCATGACAGTATCATAACTGTATTTGATGTGTCTCTCGCGAGTAACGACGATTACGTGGAGAAGATTTTGCAGAATAATAATAATATCAGGTGGTTTGATCATCACGACCCAGGAGAGACTGACTTTGGAGATAGATTGATGGCTAAGATTGACACTGATCCGGATTGTTGTACTGCTATACTGGTTGATAAACATCTAGATGGATTGTACCGACCGTGGACAATCGCTGCAGCGTTTGGTGACAACTTGCATAAGCAAGCAGAAGAGATGAACCCAAACATGTCTCAAGAGAGAATGGACACATTGCGTACCATAGGTGAGACGTTGAATTATAGTGGTTATGGTAATACTGAGGATGACTTGTTAGCACAACCTATAGACATATATGAGGACATGGCTCAATATCGTAATCCGTTCAATTACTTCAGAAGAAGCAGATTGTTTCACGCCATACATGATCAAATGTTAGCAGACAAAGAGCAGTTGTCTCGATCCGCAGTGTTGTTTGATGAAGAATTCGGCATGGTGGTACAATTGCCTAGTTCTGTAGCTAGTTCACGATACAGTGGTATATATAGCAACGACCTGGCCATGAGTGATCCAGACAAAGCGTTTGCTATAGTAACTGCAAACGGAGAAGACTTCAAGGTTAGTATCAGAGCTCCAATCAACAGACCAACTGGTGCAGTCACGTTAGCTAATCAATTTCCAACAGGTGGAGGAAGAGAGAAGGCTGCTGGCATAAATGTACTACCTCAAGACAAAATACATGAGTTTTATAGTGGTTTTAGTGATATTTTTAATGTATAACAATTAGTTGCTATTTCTCTGTATTTATGTTATAATTATATATATGGACGAACTCAACAGAAGACAATTTGTAACACAACTAGCAAAAACGTGCCTGGGTGTGGGTATGTTACCTCTCACGCAGAACTACATGCATGCTGATCAACTGAAAACATCACGTGTCATGGCCAAAGCGCAACATGTGATATACTTGAACATGAGTGGAGCCATGAGCCATGTGGATACATTTGATCCAAAACCAGGCACAACCAGTCAAGGACCTGTACAACCAATACAATCAAGCGCGGATGATATACAACTGTCTGAGTACTTGCCAAACATAGCATCACAAATGCATAACGCAGCACTGATCAGATCTGTCAAATCAAGTCAAGGTGCACATTAACAAGCCAGTTACTTGATGCACACCAGTTATCAAAAGAGAGGCACAATCTCTCACCCCACATTCGGCAGCTGGGTGAGTAAATTAAAAGGTAGTAAAAACACAACAATTCCCAACCACGTGAAGATCGGAGGAGGTCCTGGGCATGCTGGTTATCTAGAAGCCAAACACGGGCCAGTACCAATTGGCAATCCAAAAGCTGGTCTAGCCAACAGCAAGCTGGCTGAATACTTAGGTACCAGTCGATTCGATCGCCGGCTCATGATGTCATCTGCAATGAACAAGACTTTCACGGAGAGTTACCCGCAAAAGAAAGTGAGAGCATACACTGATCTATACAAAGATGCGGTCAAGTTGATGAGAAGCACCGATTTGCTAGCGTTTGATATAGAATCTGAGCCAGAGATCATGCACGAGTTGTATGGTGATAGTAATTTTGGTCAAGGTTGCCTGCTAGCCAGACGATTGATCGAGCATGGTGTGCGTTATGTGGAGGTGACCAGAGGAGGTTGGGACACACATGATGATAATTTTGAAAGAGTCGCGGACAATTGCCTGGATGTTGACAATGCCGTTGGCGCGTTGCTCAGAGACCTGGACAGAAGAGGGTTACTGAGCACCACGCTCGTGGTGATGACTTCTGAATTTGGTCGCACTCCGGATATCAATCCCAGAGACGGTAGAGACCATTGGCCTAATGCATTCAGTGCCATGTTCGCTGGAGCTGGTATCAAAGGAGGTACATTGTATGGTAGTAGTGATGAGTTAGGCAAACGAGTTGCCGAGCATCCAACCAAACCAGAAGACCTGAATGCTACAATAGCACATTTAATGGGTATGTCCACTCTGGATATTCATTACTCACCTAGTGGCAGACCCTTCAAGGTGGCTCATGAGGGCACACCTGTTATGGATATAATCAATTGAGAGAGCAATATTTAAAGCTCACAGAGATGTGGCAGAATGCTCAGTACAATGAAGTTGGTAAATATATCAACAATGCCGGTTGGTTACCTAGAGAGACAGCTGAGTTTTGTGCATATTTCTGTAAGTACCTGGGAACAAATCAGTTAAATATTCTTTATAAGTTCATTTAAGGCTATAAATACTGTATATGAAACTTGATGAAATTTACTTACGATATCAAGCGTATCAACATCTATTAACAGAAGGGTACACTTCTGAAGATGCTAGAGAGATGATATCAGAAGGAAAGTGGGATAGAGCTAAGGCTTTAGGAGCTCTAGCTCTAGGAAGCACCGGATTGTTAGGTGGTAATGCTGCTCACGCTTCTAGTGCGATGGACAGAGACGCTGATCTTCAGATGGCTCAATCGATTGAAGACAAGGGCAGGGGAATCAATTGGGGTAAGAAGAACATCAGAACCGGAAAGAAGGACATGCTTCCTAGTGGTGGTAGTATAATTTTCACTGGATCTGATTTTGGTATGACTCATGATGAGTATCTGGAGTTGATAGATCAATACAAAAGATCGTTGTCACAATTTAATGGTTTCCGAGATATGATAAAGATGGCGTCAGAGGATGCACAAAATGCTAGTATTGAGGATCACGTCAAGAGAGCTCATGTAAAAGGTATTTTCAAGGGAATGGAAATAGAGGATGCAATGGAACGCGCAGGTGTTTTAGATAAGAATCTAAGTGAGTTGTCTGATATGATGGAGAAGACAATCAAGGAGATGATACAATTCCTCACTAGTTTGGACCGTGCTGGTTATATTGACTGGAGCAAATAAACTAACGGGAATACTATATTAATTCATTTAGACTGATAAATAATAATATGAAAGACAAAGACGCATTACTTTTATGGGAATCCTATTTAGAGAGTACAAAACCGGACTTCGCTGACATTGACAAAGATGGAGACAAAAAGGAGTCCATGAAGAAGGCCGCTAAAGACAAAGAAGAGGACAAAGAGACTGTTGAAGAAACAAGCTCTGGTAATTTACGTGCAGCTAGGACTGACGAAGAGAATGAAGCTGCTGACAAAGAGGAAGCTGACAAAAAGAAGGGTGACGATGGAGAAGATGTAGTTGAGGAAGCAGCAATGCCTGAGGATGATGTTTTCAGTGCTATTGAGATGGCTGAAGGTGGAGATTACAGAGGTGCAATTGAAACAGCAGTATCTGCTATTGCTAATCACATGTTAAATGATATCGAGAATACTGGGAACGGTCCATTGGATGAAGCTGAGACAGCTGATGTATGGAACATCAAGGATGGTATCAAACTTGCAATGGAAGATTTATTCGGAGGAGCTAATGCAGAAGCATACGAGGCATTAACTAAAAATTTACGTAACGCTTTTCATAAGAGTAGCAACGAACCAGCTATCGATGAGTACCAGCCAGGTCCTGAACAGGATCTAGGTTATTAATAAAGCAGAATGACTCTAAGAGAGTTGATCCACTTTGTACTGGATCGCGGCAAGTCCACACACACCATAGGTTACATACACACATTTGATCCCAGGTGGAAGGAACGACCAATAGATGATGTGTTTCACAAGTACACCAATGCATTGAGAGAACTTCTAGAATTGTCAGGTGGTGACGAGCTTGAAGGTCATTCTATAGTTGTAGAAGGCAATGTACAAGATGGAGAAGAATTCACAGATGTGTACATAGGCAATGGTGATGACAAGTGGAGCACTAGTTTTGTAGATTGGAATGAGTTGATAGACCTGCCAGTTGTAGACATGACCAGTGTGGAGCTAACTGAGATGCTGGCTCATGTGTTGTATGATATTACGTTTTACGGATTCACTAGAAAAAGTGTGATGGACAGTGCTGAGAGTCTACATGAAGTGATAAAAGAGGACACAATATTCTATGATCTTAGCAGCTTCACTGGTGATATCGATGTAGAGTAGTTGCACTTCACACAGATTGTCTTTATAATTGTTATATGAAGTACAATCCAAAGCAACGCAGAAAGCTCCGAGCCACAAAAGCATACAATAACAACACCTTTCTCAACAGCCGGGAAGCTAGAAGTCTTCGTATACAGTGTGAGATGATTGAGCCTGGTATTCGATTGAAGAGGTTAGGTGTTGATCACATGATAACATTTTTTGGAAGTGCCAGACCAAAAGAAGATGACCAGAATTATATAGATGCAAGGAATCTAGCGAGGATGTTAGGAGAGGTTGAAGGAGCAACAGGAGACGTTGGTATTAGCTCTGGTGGTGGACCTGGCATCATGGAGGCAGTTAACAGAGGAGCGAGAGAGGGAGGAGCCAAGAGCATAGGCATGGGCATAAGTCTGCCATTCGAGCAAAGAAACAACGAGTATGTCAGCAGTGATTTAGATTTTGAGTTTCATTACTTCTTTACAAGGAAATACTGGTGTGTTTATCTGACCAAAGCGTATGTTATAATGCCTGGTGGTGTTGGCACGTTGGATGAGATGTTTGAGATTTTAACTTTGATACAAACTCAGAAAATGCCCGTGGTACCTATTGTGTTGTTCAATAGTGATTTCTGGAACAGAGTAGTTAACTTTGATACTATGATCGAATACGGTACAATCTCACCAGAAGATGTGAATCTATTTAAAATTACTGATGATTATGATGAAGCTGTTAGTTATATCAGTGATAATATTAACTTGGCACCTAAATAGTTATATGAAATCAAGTAAAGGAGAGCCAATCGTACTCATCAATCTTCTTTTCATAGTAGCTATCATGATATGGGCAGCAGTGTATTATGTCAATCATGTTCAAGAGTTGAGAGAGGTGATCGATGTTCAGGATGAAGCGATTCAAATGCAACGCGTTGAAATCGACATGTTGAATCGTGTCTTTCTTCCAGGATTACCATACACTCCGGGAAATACAAACCCGTTGTATAGACCTAATTACAATACTGGTGACAACTCTAATGCTAATATGAACAATGAGTAGAAAGATAGAACGTGAACCACGACCAGACATATATCGTCTGATATATAGACCTGGGAAGTGGACCACAAAAGGAGAGAGATTTTTTAATACATTCACTGCCGGAGAGGCATTAGATGATTTGTACCATGCATTCAAGACAGGTAAAGTCAATGCACCGTGCTTGACATTAGTAACAATAGATGTATGGAACCCGTACTCAAACAAATGGGAATGCCGGCAGATTGAAGCTATTCAAGAGACAACTATCAAGCCACCTCAAATGACTATCAAAGGTAGATCTATATACATATGCAATGAAGAAGAAGGACCAACGGGTAATTAGTGCAATAAGGCATGATTTGCTGAGTGAGCTCCATCGCCATGAAGATATACTGATCAAATCTCTCGAGATACAAGTGAGCAAGTTGGAGTTCTCTGCCTTTAAATACAAGGAGCAAGAGGTGTATGACGATCTGTTAGAGATGAAGAGAGCATTAAATATACTCAAGTGTTACTTCGAGGTTACTCACACTGACGATTGTTAGTCTGTGTTAAACCTTATCAGTTGCTGGGACTATCTCAACATCAGCAGAGTCATTACGACCAGGAGGAGTCTTATCATTGTTTGCTTTTCCTATGTCACGAACACTATCATTAGTATCCATTAAATGCATAGCTGCATTCTTGAATAAATGACTGTGATCTTTGGCGACAACATGATCAACATTACTGTCAGTAATTAACGTTAATGTTGCACCGGACCAACTAGCATGGTTGTCACTAGCATCTGCAGCATCAACATGTGACCCACCTCTGAGATTACACTTAAATGTTAAATTTTTGAGCAATTTACTGTACAATTTAACCAGTTCAGTTTCATGTATCTCCACAGGAGCTGTTATATGTTGACAAGTTAGCTCTCCTTCAACGTGAAGACCTCCTCCCACTATGACATTCTGGCTCACTCCTAAGTTACTATCAACCATCACCTGACCTCTGTCGCGTTGTCTTATCGATATGATGTCACTCACTATGTTGAGTCTCTTGCCACCATCTATATTGACTTCATTCTGACTGCCTATATTGACTTGATCTCCTGCTACGTTAATTTGAGTACCTCCGATCTCAACTCTGCCTAAAGTCTTGATAGCTATACCACCGGCACCAACATGAACATTCCATCTGTTGGTAACATTGAGAGAATAACTACCACCAGGCAGATCATCCACATGTACTGGTTCTATCAAAGGAGATGGTTTTTGACTGACCAACACGCCTTCTTTGTGAATGATCATGCTGTCACGATACATCTTACCCACAGGATCAGTTCTGATACTAGGAAAGTCATTCATCACCATTCCTATATTTTCTATCTTGTGTTTAGCTACATTTATAATCTCACAACCTCCTAATCCTAACATGCTTTCAATTGGAGCTAGTTTTTCAGTTGTGATTTTGAGTAACTTTTCAAAATTCTTATCACTTTTTTTCTCCTCAACCTTCCATGTACCTTCCATTGTGCTAGGACTAAGACCACTACCATTACAAACCGGGCATGTCTCACCAAATATTTTACCCTGCCCACCACCGTGAGATTGAGAGCTTTGATATCCTTCATTCTTGAATTTGTATTGTATAGCATTAGGAGATGACGGTACACCTAGATCACTACGACCAATTGGATTGAAAAATCCTTGCTGGTTGTTACCTGTAGCAGCCGATGATGCACCATTACCACCACCCCAGCTGGTGTCAGTCAATCCTGTATATCGAAATTGATTACGTAAGCTCCAGTACTTTATACGGTCATCATCATTACACACAGGACAAGGCAAGAATGTACCTGTTTGGGTTGATTCTAACACACCATTAGACCAACTAGGGCCGTTTATTCTTTGTATCTCGAACAATGCCTTCACTTCAGCTAGAGATCTCATCTCATCTCTCCATTGTAAGTGATAATTATAATTCTGATATCCTATTTTCTTGTAACTGTCTCCTCTGACTATATAATCTAAATCCCGTTCAGTGTATATGTTACGAAAACCTTTGACTGTGTCATAATAATCTTCTTGAATCAATCGCTGACTGTTACGAGTCGCGAATTCTATGTTGGTATGGTTGTTGAACTCAATAAACGATCCACTGAAGTGAGTCATTTTTAACACTTCCTTGTTGTCTGTGTTGACAAACTCTAATGCTCCGCCTTTCTGATTTATCACGTATTTGTTACGATACGTCTCAGTGTTGTTGTCGAACATCTTCTCTTCCTTGTTGCTTATGTTCTCATATGTACCTGGGTAATCAGATCCATGTTCATCATTACAGTCATATATACCCTTCCAATCCTCCTCACCATGCATCACACCAAACACAACTGGTTGCATGTGATCACCATCCTGAAAGAACACCCACACATGGCTACCTACATTAGGTATGCTGAAGCTACCTTTGGCTAGATTACTGTACGTGTTAGGTCTGTAGTTGTGTGCATATTTGTTAGGACGATTCACACCGTTGGCTCTGTCACCAGGTTCTAGCTCAGAGAACAGACCAGCATCAATATCATCAGGATTTTCTGTGTTAGTGAATGCATCCTTGGTCCATGTAGGATGAGACTCATACACCTTGCCGGGACTCTCACCTATATGCTCATCATTGAGCTTGTACTTCTTTTCTACATCTGTCTGATGTTTGTGAGGCTGTATAGTCTCATTTCGGTTGCTGTCACTTATCGTACCAATTTGCTGATGAGCATTATACTTACCACTACCAGACGCTCCTATCAATGGCATGCTGTTCTCAGCCCATGGTAACACAGTCTTAAGTTCTGGTAAGATTTTCTCTAGATCACTCTGTATATTTTGTCCTAAAAATCTGAAACTTTTGTCAGACAGTTCTGAAAACCAGTCCTGATAAACATTAGCTTGTATGTGTGGTACATACACTTTTACACGACCTCTAAAATCTGGGTCGTTGTTCTGGATAACTATACCCAAGTACATTCCTGTGTATTCATTCATATCAAAGATTAAAAGCTGCCATCAACATAGGATCAAAATCACCATTTCTCCCTACATAATCTAAACTTTCTATAGTTACCGGGTCTTCATAGTTAATTATAGCCCTTAACATGAATTCATGAGGGAAATATGACTTGTTCATGTTTGAGCTGAAGTTAGGAACCGGTACGAAGATTGTATTATCGGGTTCCCACTCAACTTGCGCGACCTTGGCATAATCCTTTCCCCATCCGGACTCTTTGTTTATTAAAGCGTTTTTCTTGCATAATTCAGAGAACACCGGTGTAAATATTTTCCACCACCAAGCAAGTCTAGAAGTTGAGAAATTACTAAACACTCCAATGTCATCTGTTCCGGTGCCGTGTTGCACGTTCTCGTATCCTTTGATCTTGGGTAACCCGCCGTTCAAGTTTATATCTTCCGGTATTTCGAACTCATCATTCCATATCCGGAAGAATTGCTCCATTCGCTCCGTTCCGGTTGTTCGGATTGCATTATCGTATGACCATACCCTTGACCTACCTCCAAATGTATTAGGATGTTTATTCCGGAGAATAGTACGATATGAATCACCAACCAAGACATCTCTGCTCGCTGGTTCATCGCTAGAGATGTCACCACATCCATTATTCTTCCATATCTATTGTCATCGTCATCAGCTTGCGATACGCCATGACACGGACTGTGTCACCTAGAATCCTTTGCGCTGAAATTGTTGGTGGGTTAGGGAATCTTTTGGGATATGCTATGTGGTTGAGTATCGCGTTAGTCTCGGCTTGAATATCCCGAAGGTTACTAAGCATGATTCCATGCAGAAATATCATGTATTCTAGATAATGCCATTTCTCTGATACCGGGCATCTCTCTACCTTTTTACTCACAGTGGTCACACTGTCTGCTTGAGTCACTGTTTGTACTGTTCTGACTTCCTTGTTTATTGTGACAGATGTCTTGACAGTCTCTTGTTTGGTCTCTTCTTTGACTTCAGCTATTATCTTTTCCTTCTGCACCTTGGCAACCTCTGGATCCTTTAACGCAGCCACTCTCTCCTTGGGGGTAAGAGCCTCTGTCTTACTCTTTATCTTGTCATCCATCTTCACACCGACAGCACTAGCTTTGCCAGCAAATTGTTTACCACAATCCTTCTCAAGTGCAGCCGCGCGTGCGGCTTCTGCTGCGAAAGGTCCGTTGTATTTACCTTTCACGTTGTTGAGTGTGTCTTCAGGACTGTTAGGCACAAAACTCTTGGCTTTTGCTAATGGATCAAATCCAGTGATCCTGTCTTTAAGATTCGACAATCCACTCACTGCTGAATCAACTCTGCTGGTTATAGATCCAGCAATACCTTCAATTGCATCTCCAATTTTACCAGCGATAGCATCTGGAGAAAAGCTGTCTCCTAATTTCTTGGCGTTTGATGTGATCAATCCACCGGCTCCTTTGAGAGAGTCTGACAATGTAGATTTGCTCACTGGAGCTTTCAAATCATCTAGACTTTTGCCAGCTGGGAGGTTACCTTTGAGCTTGCTAACGTCAAGCTCTGGCACTTCAGGTGGTTTTATCTCGTCACATCCCATATATATTATTTATACAGGGTGCTCTGTAGTTACAACTATTTACTCAATTGTTCTACTTGGCGTTTAAGCTCGTCAATTTGTGCTTGTTGTGATTTTGTTACTTCTATCAATAGCGCTGTCAATTTTTCGTATTTGACCGCTTTGTATCCATCATCTCGTGTGGTGACTAGCTCAGGTAACACTTGCTCAATCTCTTGCGCGACAACACCCACATCATGTCCGGTGTATCTGGATTGTGAGTCATTCCAATCAAACTCGTATCCATTTATTTGTGACAATTTGATTATTGGGTCAGAGATAGGAGTCAGATTGTCTTTGAGATTTCTATCTGATGAATAAAATGCGATAATATCACCATCAGCTCGTATATCTGAATTACTTCTGATGACCGAAGTACAGCTCAAATCACCGGTTATGGTTGTGCCACCCACAACGTCTAAACCACCGGTCGCATTCAAGCTGTTTTTAACCAAAGTTTGGGTTGCCGATACTTCAACATATGATACTCCGGCCGTCGCAGTGTTCGGCTCGCGGAAAATTCGGAATGTGTCACCGGTGTTGTCGATAGCCCATAACGGCGCGGCATTTCTGGTTATAGCGGTGCCTCCAACACCGGTTCGATCTACATTGATCAAGCTGATTCTAGGAGCCGCTCCGCCGGTTTTGAAGCCATCACTTGCTATTTCAATTTTATTATTGGCCAGCACACGTAACCCATCATCATTTTGACCAGAGTTATAAGCAATTTGCAAATACCTATCCAGCGCCGAAGTTGCATGACTACTGTATATTATCCGCGCGCCAAAATCACTTCCTTCCCCGGCAGTTTCGCCGGCGGTGCTTATGGTGTGACCAAAATCAATGTAAGCGCCGGATTGGCCTTTGAGCTCCATGTAAGCATTTTGACCGGAGCCGGCAGTATCTAGACCCAAGTGAGCTCCGTAAACTTTGCCTTTTTTACTGTTGATACCAGTCACAGTCAATCCTCCTCCAGTGACTGTGGTTCCAGTGGCTGATTGCAAACGGACATCACTCACGTTGTTGATTAAACTGAACTCATTACCCTCCTGTATGATCCGGCAGATGTGATCTCCCCAAGTAGTGGTGCCTGGGTTAGGTGCTCCGGGGCCAAAATCTATAAATGATCCATCTACTCCTTTCATCTCCATGTAAGCATGATTGTTAGAATATCCGAGATGTGTCCCGGTTCTGTTAATATTTGAGTGTGCTCCGGTGACCGTCAATCCGGCTTGGGTGACTTCAACCGCCGAAGAAGATTCAAGTGTGATCACACCGTTGGCACCATCCAATCCACCTCCCGCGATGTCTCCATCCCCCTTGGTTCCGGAAGTCAATGTTATATTACCTCCTCGACCGCCGTTCTGACCGATAGTTGCATTAGCACCATCTCCAGCCCTCAAGTATAAATCTCCACCAACACCCCCAGCTCCACCAGGATTGCTTCCTCTGTTGTTAGCTAATCCTGTTTTGATGTGTATATCACCAGCTTGTGCATCACTCTCGTCAGGGACATTGGCTGTTTTGATCTCGAGATTCTTTTGTAAAACAGGAGTGATAATCTCCACACCGGAGGAGTGAGGATTGACTGTCAATGATGTGTCATACGTGTACGGGCTTGTAATTGCTCCAGTGCCACCGTTTTTGAAATACCAATTGGTTTCACCGGTATTTGTAATAGCAAATCTTTTGAAGCCTTGTGTGAATGCTCTCAAGTAATCAACATCACCTGGGTAGTTAGTATTTTTAGTTGGTACATCAAATTCATCAGTACCGTATTTCGTTCCACCTAAATCATGCAGATTGTCCAGATCATTGATAGCAGTCCAGTATGTGTCTCTGTCAACATCAATCACACCACCTAAACTTCCCCATTGGTTACCGGGACCGAATCCTTCAAATGTACTCTGTGTGGTGTTGTATCTGATGGTGCCGTGCATTGGTGCAAAATTTGCAGTTTCAGAATCACCGGTTATGTCGAATGCTCCACTAGTTGGTCGTTGAGATGTTGTTCCAACTGGTATACGCAGACCGTCAGTTGATTCTACATAAAGTTTAGTGTGAGGTGTAGATGAGCCAATACCCACATTGCCAGCTTTGGCTGAGGTGTTTTGTTCCGGTAAGAAAAGACATGTACCTAGTTGTAGATCGAGATAGTGGGAATTGTCTCTATCGTAATTAAACATATACCCTTTTGATGCAGTAGCAAACAGCTCAAGACCAACACCGGTGGTCGGAGCTACTTGGTTTCCACTTATTGCGCGGATGGTGCTATTGACATCTAGACTACATGCTGGTGTGTCTAATCCAACTCCTACATTGCCGTTGCTGGCAATCCACATACGCTCATATGAACTGGTTCGAAATGACATGTTATCGTCCGCATGGTCGTATGTTATAGCACCACTATACTCGCCATCAAGCGTAAAGGCATCCGCAAAATATATGTTACCTCTATAGTGATCATCTCCAGCTGATAATGATGCGATAGTTAATCCTGTATGACCGGTTGACTCAATAACTAGATTGTCTGCCTCATCATTATAGTCATCAGGTGCGATTGTTCCCATTCCTATATTGCCGCTAGGCTTGATGACCATATTTTCGACTAGATCGTCGTTACTGGTTGCTGTGTCTAAAGGTGTGGTGAAAAATCTCAAACTACCACCGGTGTGCGTGCTTGAGGCGTTAGTGATACTTGCAGCTATTCTAGCGATGGGAGAGGGGGTGGATATATCATAGTTAACACTTTTAAAGTAGATGGAAGGACCAAAACCAGCATACGGCTGATGACCGGTCCCTCTTGTAGTTGCTAGTGTTAGCATTGGTTTCAATGCAGTTCGAGTCTCAACAGTGGTTCCAGTGTTGAACTTTCTTTGTACATGTAGAGCTGTGTCTGGATTTTCTGTACCAATTCCAGTCTTTCCATCTCCTTGCACTCTGAACACTTCTGTTGATCCTGCTGTACCATTGAATAGATTTAAAATAGGAGCAGTTAGTCGTTCATCAAAGCTCGCGTCACCTCTATGCACAGTCAATCCGGATTGTGTCTCGTGTTGATCACCTCGATACACATGCAGCTGAGCTGTAGGTGCTTCGATGTTGATACCTGTTTTATTGTCTCCTAGTAATGTGATTCCTGCTAGATCATTGTATCGAAAATTACCTCTAGTTTCACTAGCTCTTTGCGTCTCCGAACATGAATATAATTTAAGTCCATACTCATCGGAGCCTTGATAAAATCCAGCGATCTTACCAAACGATACATCTACTTGGCCAAACGTTAATCCTTGTTCTTGACCTATTGCCATAACGGTATCATTTGTGGTGATTTGTACAATGTCTTGTGATCCGTTTGTATCACCAGCTATTTGCAATCTATACTGTGGTGCGGAATTGTAATTACCCGATCCACGATGAACTCCTATGCCTACATCACCGGTTGGTATCATGGTGATCACATCGAAGGGTCTAGATTGATGAGTGAATCGAAGGCTGTCAGGATCAGTAGTGTAATGTAATGGTTGTCTCATCTGCCATTTCACATCACCACCACTCAAAAATCGTACATGGTTTTGATGATTTTTATTTGTTGAGTTGATACCTATTCCACCAGGGTTATAATTATGATCAACCATCATGGTGACCAGATCAGAACCGGCTTGGCTCTCCTCAGTATCTGAAATATGAACAGCATACTCAGGACTGCTTGTTCCTACACCCATCTTGGTTTTATCATCTAAATACAAGCTGGCTTGTAGTACATCATTATTATCTCTGTCCCAGAACACCGCCACTGGTTGTGCACCTGATTGAGTTACTGTTAAGGCTGGACCGGTTCCAATGTTGGTTATGTCCATTGCACTAGTGGCATGAATGAGCGTGTCAATTTGATTGGTCACACCCTTGACCCACAAATCACCTTCAATGTGTGCACTTCCTGCAACGTGAAGCGTGGTGGCTGGGTTGTCGTGTCCTATACCCACTCTTCCATTAGTAGCGTCAACAAACAAAGCGTGTGATGCTAACGCCGCAGTGTGATTCTGTACATTGCCATCAGTACCTGTGTCAGTCGTATCCTGCTGTGGATCTAAATTTTGTGCTACTACTCTGAAGTTGTGATCATTTGCATCTCTATTAAGAACTGTCTCTGTCGGGTCAACATAAAACAAACTAGCGCCTGTCAAATCATCATCATCGTTACCCTGTATATCAAATATAGCTGTGTCGTCTCCATCACCTGGACCACTCAATGTGATCATATCAGTACTCGTGTCAACAAACAACATCTTTTCACTCTTGTCAGACTCGATTCGAAAATCAGTATCACCATTTCCGTCATCATTAACAACAACTTCTGTTCCATCTCCTTTGACTAGTATTGAAGTGGTGTTTGTGTTAGATTCAATTCTAGTGTCTATCAAATTGCTATCCTCATTGATCACTACTGCGGTCGGACTGACACTCAGTAAACTTGCACCAGACAGACTGGCGTTATCATTACCAGTGACAGTAAATAGATCGGTATCATCATTAGCTGCTCCGTTGATAGTAACATGATCCTCACTAGTATCTACATATAACATATGAGGTGTGGTGTCACCCTCTACTCTAAAGTCAGTGTCACTATTACCATCACCATTAATGACCACCTCACTACCGTCACCACTCACTACCACTGCCTGAGTGTTTGTGGATGTCCTGATTATTGTGTCAACATCAGCTTGATTCTTGTTAACCACAAACACGTCTTGTGTGTCATCCTCTTTCATCTGTAGCATGTCAACACCACCTACTCGGAAGTTAACCTCGTCATAATCCTGATTTGGCGGGGTTATCGGTGGTGTGATCGATCCATCAGCATTCACGTGATGTGCTTTGGTGTCAGTACCAAATAACATGTACGTGTCTGTGTCGTCATTATGATAGATATAGTCCTCGATACCTACTTGACCACGAACGTCTAGATCAAAACTAGGAGACTCTGGATGATTAGAGTGTACACCTATATGATTCATTCCGATACCAACTCTACCAATCTCATCAACGATAAATGTTCTCGCACCTGGCGCGGAACTAGTATGCATTGTTAGGGTACCACTATCATGTATTACCAAGCTACTTGTGTCATATACATGTATATCAGACTTGTTTAAAAACCTTACATGTGTGTTGTCATATGTTACATACTCTGAATTACGAAACACAACGTTTTGTATGTGTAACTCATCTCCGGCATAGTAATCGTATGGTACAAGTTGATAGTTTCCGGTAACTAAATGAACTCCATGGGTTCTATTAACCCAATCGTAGTATGCTGTTGGCTGATATTGATGTGACATGTCTTAAGTATTTATTGCTCAGACGTGCCGTTCCTACTGTTTTATACCACTGGAGGTTCTTCAACTGGTGGGGCTTCTGCTCCTGCATCACCCATGTCATCAGGCATTCCACCGAAATCAGGTGGAGCACCTACATCACCAGCTGGTGGCAATGCTCCTCCCATGTCGCCTCCCATCCCCATGTCTCCTTCACCTTCAGCACCTTCAGCACCTTCCATAGCATCTCTCCAGTTGGGTCCTTGGCTCTCAATTTGTGTTAACTCCCACATTAATTCCTTGTCTTTCTTGAGGAACGCACGATTCGCGATAACATCTTTGTCTGTCCAGTCTAGATATTTCTTCTGACAGTATGTATTGGATATCATGTCATTACCAGACATTGTAGAGAAATTACCACTCTTGATCTCAAAAATCTGCTGCTCACGCATGGCATGAAAGCTATTTGGTGGATTGAACTCGACATGAATATTATCTTCTTTTAGGTCATACTCTTTCCACAACTTTTTCATCTTTAGTTGTGTTATGAATGTATTCTTAAGAGCTTCAGCAAATCTCTGATGCTGTCTCATGATAAATTTAGCGAATTTTAATTCTTCGCGTAAAATCTCTGTACCGTCACTGTAGCTAGCTTCCGCTTCTAGACGACTACCAGGGACTTTGAGAGCTTTGTATAGTTTCTTGACAAAATACATCAAGTCAGTCAATTCACCAAGATTTGCTCCACCTGCTAATTGTGACACCTCTGTTCCAGTGTTGCCGGTTCGTTTGGCAAACCAAAAGCTGTCCAGCATGCTTTGGGGATTGAATGAATTCACTTGACCGTCTTGAGCTGCATCAAATGTCTTTCGGTTCCAGTAGTTGTGCATCAGTTTTTTGAGATATGCTTCAGCTTTCGGTGGAGGCATGTTACCTACGTCGACATTGAACACTAATTTCTCTGGTGCTCGGACCAATCTATATATAACGATACTGTCTTCTACCATTGTCAACTGCCTGTAAGCTCTTCTGCAATTCTCAACGAATGGCAACCTTAAAGTCTTGTCACCGTTCCATATACCACTGTGTACGTATGTGCATTGATTCTTGTCAAAGGGTATATACTCGTACTTCTCAACCTGTTGAGTTTTTGGATCAATAATTGGTTGTCGGTATAGGTACCCTTTGATCAGTGTGTTTTGTACGTTATCATATATAGGATCTATCAACTCTGTTGGTATCACTAGTATACCTAAGATTCCCTGATCTACATGCTCTTCATGTATGATATGCTCAAAGTACACCTCTCCATCAACTAACAAGCTTCGATAATATTCCCATCCCTTGCTATCAAAGTCAAAATACCTCATCAGCTTGTCAAACTCTTTGGTTAGTTCTGCTTTAGCCGATTCAGTTAAATCTGAATCTCTAAAATCTACATTAACCAACTTGCCGGTGTTCTCATCAACATTTATAGAGTCATCGCAAATCTCATCTAATGCATCACCTACCTCAGCATACTGAGCCATTATCCGATAGTCCATCAATCTCTTGTACTTGTCTTGATCAACGTTCGAGTACATATACGAGTGATAATTCTTGTCAATAGCAACTGCACCAACACCCTGGTCCCAGGTCATTGTTTGTTGTGTTATGCTGGCTTTTGACAGAGCCACATCTCTCTTGACTCCTCCGGAGTTATGAAAGTACTTGTACTTAGGATTTAAATCCTTGATCCCATCTGTTATATAGTTGGAACTATAAGGCATACGGGAAGCCACATATGACATGAAGTTTCTACCGAATGTAGATTGTTTTCCTGAATTTTGATTGCCCATCTATACAATATTTATGCCCTAGGTTGTGTTTATCAATGTTCTATCTATCGATTACAACGTTTGATATGTAGCGTGGTGATTGAGTCTCTAACACTAGTAACTGTTTATTAGCTCCTGTCACATCAGTATATAACTTAGATTCAACGAGCTTCAATCCGCCCAGTCCGGACTGTACCGAATAAGGCACCGTTTCGATATTTAATGTGTATACGATCATACTAAAATCACTATACACCGCACTTATCGTTGAGCTGTATGTATGTTCGGTTGGCTTGTCAAATCTATACATGTGTTTGAAGCCGGGAACTCTCGGGTCTCCAAAATCTGATTGATCTGGTAACTCCGTTATATCGACCGTCAGAGCATTTAAGCCGTCATCTATGACACGGTCATTTACATATATATCTGAACCATCCGCTGGGTCGTATAATATTTGAGCTAAATTGAATCCGGTGCCGCTGACTGGTATGAATTTAGTGTTGATTTCTAACTCTAATTGATAACCGGAGAGTGAGTATCCAATCATTGATGATAGTGACAGTGTTTGTGTCTTTACTTCACCAGTAGTAGTTGGTATCAACTCGTCACCACCTTCAAGCCGGATCGTTCTGCTGACTACAGGGTCCTCCCAGACCTCACCTGGTTGAGTGTACTTCGTTACATTATCACCGTGATACACGCATGCGTCGATCAGTCTCATGTTGAGTTTATCGTATTTGAAGTTGTTCGTGAACACGGCATATATTTCATCGTGAACTCCTGACAGCATGCTACTGTAAGACACATTGTATGTGTCTGTCTTGTCGTTGTACTTGATAATAGGAGCATCAATTGACTCTACTACATATCCGGACAGCTCATCCGTAAGAGAGAATGAATTTATTGACTCCGGGTAGTCATTGTTAGGAAATGACTGTCGGTATTGTAGTGTTTTCAGATCTACTGTGTATATACGTGGATATACAACTGATCCAGACACTGATGTGAAACCAGTGACTAGTTGATGAGAATCTTCATTAAAGAACCAGCCTAGTGATTTTTCTAGATCATCTCCATTGTTGGTTCTCAGCAGAACATTTGTGGTGTTGTTAGGTAATAGTGTTGATGTGGTGTCATCGAAGTTTATTTTCTCTATCAATAAATGAGATGGCGTGGATATTAGTATATTATCATACAATACATCCATGTCAATAATATTACTGTTTGTTATATCATCGAGTATAACATCATGATCAGAACTGTCAAAAAATCCAAAATTTCTCAAGATGTTGCTCATAGTAACTTGGATTCGATCAATTTTACTACCATTGTAGCTTCTGAAAAACATCTCGCCAGGTATGTTGGTCTTCTGATCATATATGGTTGGCGTTGTGTCAATTTCAGTGTCTGGTACTGTGGAGTACTTTGTACGAGAAACGGTTAAATCTTGATCATAGTATGGAGCTTGATTGGTATCGTAGATATAATCACCAGCTTGGTTTTCACAAAATGTATCTGAAAATAAACTACCATCGATATTGGATCCATGTATTATCTCATTCTCGCTAGAACTTCCATCGAAACCTAGCTCCTCCCATTCCTCACTAAACCCAGGGTTAATATACTGTTCATATGAATCTTGCGTGTCACCTGTTAACGGATTGTGATTAGATATGTACAATCCGTCTAAAATCTCTTCGGATGGATCATTGAATGAATAGCTGTCTATCACCTCACACTTGAATGATGACGGGTCTATAACACCGCATGCGGTATCAGTGAATAGTCCTCCATATGCTTGAGAATCATATACTGGTGTCGCTTTGAATCCATGATATGTTATCGGTCTCAGCTCAACTATGTTAGAAGCTCGGCTTGGATCCGGATCCACTCCAACATAATAACTATTATGTTCTTCATATATAACCTCACCAAATTCATCAACACCTAACTTTCTCCGGAGGTCTCGAAAAGGTCGCGGCACCCGCGACTGTTCATATTTGTTATCAATACCTGGTGCACGACCACCTTCATATATATCATACTCAACTCCAGAGGCGTACATATCAGGACGCTCAGCCAGAGTGTCACCACCATCCAGTAACTGACAACCAACAACCGTTTCAAACTCATCATCACCAACCCCCGGGCCAAAGGCTAGCGGTGACCTGGGTTTTTGAATTGTTTTGTAAAGCGCGTACTCGTTACCATGTATATCTGTCCTCCATTTGTATAGTGTTCGGTCTCCTATTATAAGTGTGTCTATACGCTTATCTAGATTGTATACATTGGGTCCTTCCTCTGGAAATATATCACTTTGTGACCATTTAGATTTCCGCGTACCGGTGAAGAAATCTAGATCATCAGTCGATCTACTCAGCCCTACTTGAGGTACTATTGTTATTTCATCTGTAGATGTGTATCCGGAAAATTTAGCTAAATTTTTTGATTTAACAATATCACCAAACAAACGCCCATTAGAATTATCAGCCTTGAGCCAAGTTATATCCTCTTCATGTCTGACAGGCAATCCGGTCACTCCTGAGAACACACTATTACCAAATCTACTAGTGTCAGGTAATAGTTCCGGTGATTCATTGCTCAGATATATCGGTTGAGGTGACTTGCTGTAAAATGTTAATAGCTTTTGCTTACTAGGCACATTATAACCACCAATCTCCTCTATTGTCTTGTAACTGTCACTACTCTCCGGGGTGCTATTAATCACCGGGTGATATCTGTTGTATATGTTCCTCCATGGTTTTGTTACATCTGATAATTTAGTCACATTACCACCGGATAACTGCATCACATCAGCTCCTAGTATAGTGTTGACATAATCAGGTATTTTTATATCATTTAAATTGTCCTCAGTTTTGATGTAGTTGAAAAATTCACTGTGATTTAAACTCTCGAGAGTTTTTGATGATTCTACCTGTAGTGTCGATTGGTTTGTTAGTATGATGTTGATACTGTCTGATATCTTTAAAACAGGCGCGCATTCCTCCAGGGTGTTTGCAATTATACTATCAATACCAGCAAACGTCTCGATACTGATAGGGATAATATCATCCTTAAAGTAAGACTGTGACAGATCATACAACTCAACCAGCTTCACGTTATAATCAATTGCTTCGGATTCATGAGTACCAGCGTCAATATTCCCGGATCGGAGATTATGTAAACTTGGTGCGACAATTTGATGTGTTATCTCACCGGCTACAGATCTCTCGATACCCTCAATTGATCCACTAGATGACCTTCTGACTTTTTGCTGTTTGATGATATCACGCTCTCTTGCATAATACAATGTTATCTGTTTTATCTTATCTGCAAAGAAAGGTAGTGCTGATTCCACATGTCTCGGGTCTTTATAGTTGATATTCGCCAGAAAGCGCTTTTCTTCATCAGTTGTGTAATTTAAAGCTATATCCTTGATTAACGTACGGTACTGACTTGTTATGATACTAGTCGTATCACGCTCAACCTGCTTGATACTGGCCCACTCACGTAGATATGAGTTATAATGAAAGGTCAGATCATTGCTACCGGAGGTTTGTTTGGATATTCTGGAGAGCCACTCAATATATGTTAAAGGTTGATACTTGTCATCTAGATCACTACTAGTGTAATCACTAACACTACCGACAATACTATTTATCGGAGTGTAATCCTTGGTCACATCTATATCAACACTCATTCGTTATTACTTAGTGAATTGTTCCATGTATTAATACTATCCATTCCGTCAAATAACTTCAATCCTTGCCTCAACTGTCGTTCCAATATTATCTCCATCAATCCGTTAGGTTTTGACCACTCGTTATACGATGATAATGAGTGATCCAACGTGTTATTACTAGCCTTCCAATCTATCACACTCGACTTGTACTCTACATCCGTATTACCGTCTGGTATATATTCATACATCGAGTAATACTGCCATACATTTCCATCTTCAGGAAAACTCAAGCCCCAACCAAGCGGGTCAATCTGCTGGTGTGAGCTCAATGATATGTTGATATTATATGATGTAACTCCATCAAATTCAGTTGAGTAGTGATCCACATCATCGATGTACTTCACAACAATCGCTCCGGACTTGCTTGGATTGTTCACGCTCTGATAATACAATGTACTAGGGATAGGACCGAATATAGGATCATCGTCAGTTTTTAATACCATTTGACCGTACTCTGATCCTTGATTAGATACATACCCATCCAGTCGAGTTGCAGATGGACCAGGAGTGGTTGTTATTTCTATAGGATCACCAGGAGAATCAATATTAAACCTATATGTACGGTTTCTAAATAATGTCAATGTAGGGTTAGCGCTTGGAGTTCCCATTAATGTTACCAACCCATCATCATCTATGTCGAATATACCATGTTGGTATGATTGATCTGTGACATATTCATTCAACCATCTTTGATTCGGGTCAGTTACTGTTATGTGGTTATCCTCTGTTCGTAGATCAAAAACTCTGTTGTCCTTCCAGTTCACCATCATAGGTGTTATCAGTGTATACTTGTTAGTATGTTCTTCTCGGAAAACTATCTTCTTTCCGGCAGTCAACTGTAGGTTTTGAACAAGTTTGATTATGATCGATTGATTGTCATATTGCTCTTTTCGCCACTCACTTGACTTGCCGCGGAAGATTCGATCGTAATCCTCAGCATGCCGCGCACGGACATATCCGTCTGGCCAATGCTTCCAGAAAGTATTGGATTGGGAGTGATTCACGGGTGTGATCCCAGGACTTACACTGGATCTACTCTCATAATACTCTCCTTCATAATACACATAATCTCCAGTCATATAACCGGCGGTTGGATCATATTCAAATATAAACAACAACTCAGATCCTAGATTGACTCCTACTGTCTCTTGACTCCAGTTACCGTATTTCTCAAAATCGTTTTGATATGACACCTGGGTGCCTCTAAGCTTGCTAAAGTTGATTGATAGTATATCGACCAGTCTAGATATTTCAGTGGGTAAGTTGGTCGTTATATCAGACAACTTATAATTGACCATTGATGCTAAATTATGCAGAGCGTCTACAGTACACACATCAATATCACTGTGATTGTCCATGTAATTAGCGATTCTCTCGTAAACTCTTTTACCCAAACTCACTGGTGAACTGCCGTTAGTACCAAAGACTGTATTGAGAAATTCATCATAAAATATTCTCTTATCCTTGAGTGATGGCTGTTGTATGTAACCTCGGATCACACCAGCGAAGTCAATATCCTCATTTGTCTTGGATATATCATATATACCTGATTGAGGTATCAATTGAAACTCATCACTAGCTCCAGTTATGGCTATAAATCCAGTCGTCTCGTCACTAGATACAACTCTAGTATCATACTTGTTTATCCATCGCCATCCTGTCCAGTCTCCACCTGCTCTGATCTCTTGCTCTAAACCTACAGCACTAACACCCGGGTTGCCATGAGACAACCGGAATTTGACATCACCCATGCCTCCTGAGAGGTATGAATTGTATAGAGATTGTGCCTCTAGTCTCTTTTCAGCGTCTGTACCATTCAAGCTTGTGTTGTTTGTAACAAATACATCTATCTGTTCGTCTGTTAAATAGGATGATGGTAGTAAAAAATGTCCGGAAGTCGCTTTGGTATCACTCGAGACACTGGTCATCCAGCTGAAGTTTTCATAAGGTATTTGAGAATTAGTGATATCAATGAAGGCACTCACTGGTGGGGTGTCTGAATTCATTGAGTATAGTTTCTTGTCAGCGTTGTTAATTACTAGTAAATTATTTGCAGTATCACACGATATTCCTTCAATTGCGCTTCTTCTGTTAGCGTCATCTCTCCGGTCATACAGTTGTGCGGACAATTCATGGTATCTCGTGTCTTCATAAGCGCTGCCTACTGCTATCGTAGTATCAATAACACCATCAATAACGTTATACCTAGAACAGAATCTACGACCCCATGAGAACCATATGTTGTTGTTATTATCAGGTATCACATGAGTTGCGTTGTTGATTATATCAAATGTATCAGTCGGTCTTGTGTTGATGACTGGTTTTTTGATAGTCTCAACAATCAATCTATTAACAGAATAGTTATTGTCAATCATCAACAAATTAGGAGTGTTAGACGATACATATAATGTTAAAGTGTCAGTGTCGTCACCAGATACTGTGTCGGTGTATATGTCACCGGTACCAGTGAAGATGGATGGATCTGAACTTAGAGGTATATTCTCTTCCGACGTGAGTATGTGCCGGAGCCTGTGAGGATGTTGACCTCTGTTATAATATAAATTTTTGAAGATATATGTATTGCCTTCGTATAATGTTAGCTTTGGATTTATGGTAGTTTCACCGAAATCCTCAATTATCAATCCATTAGGTATGTAATCATTACTACCACTTGGATCCCATATCTCATCCATCAACACTTCATACTCTACGGTCTCATCAGCATACGGTAAAGGTGATTGCATGTCTTGATAACTGGTACCAGATAGAGAGCTTATTGCTAGACGGAATGTCAGTTCTTCATCAAATGAATATATTATACTTTTAGGAGGGCTCATATCAACACTACCGTCGTAATTTAGACCAGTAGATTCAGTTACAGCCCACACATGATCACTGACATCAACACATATATCACCGGTGAAATATCTATCCTCTCCAGGGAAATCATACTTATACTTGAAATTACCATCTGGATCAAAACGAGCCATGAAACTGCATAATGGATTGGTGTAAGTCACAATAACATCATTATTCTTACACGTCTCGACGGTTGTTGGGTTGAGGATATTCTCACCCTCTTCACCCGGGCGACCGTTCACAGCAGATATAGTATATGTAGCTATATTCGGGTCATTGTTGGATGTCGTAGTGCGGATACTCGCTAAATAGTTAACTTCAGGTGGAACAGCACAAGCAATTACGCTGTTGGTCTGACCGGATATTTTGATAGTCGACACAGTATCATAAAGAGTCACCCAGTAATCTAAGTTCTTATCCAAGCTAACACTACTAGGGCTATATCCATATGCATCATTATCAGCTGGATAGAAATTAGCACTCACATTTGGTAACAGTGAGTATATATCAATCTCAGCCCTAGCATTCAACCGACGACTGTACCGGAGGATCTTGTCTGTGTCACCGTCCACAATGATACACTCACCTGTAGGTTCAGTAGCGAACCCATACATGCCACTATTACCAGGTGACTGTGTTGTTATCGGTTGAGTGTAAGTTTGTGTATTGCCATCATCACCGTAACTATATTCTCTATAGTAAACTGGTTTGATCTGATGAAATATATCATTCGATGGATTGGTTAAAAAATAATACATCACCTCAGTATTAAAGTACAACGGAGGGTCAATTAATGTTGATGCGAACAATCGATACTTATTATCATTCGATATGACATCCCATTCTCCATCGATATTCATGAATGCATTGTACGAACCAGGTGTTCTCATCGGGAGATCGTAATCCTCTATATTCGTATCCAAACTTACAGAAGAATCATATCTAGAGGCAGGGGAGAGATATGCGTAATACTCTCTACCATCAACTGTTGTCCACAATCTAGGAGAACCTACACCATATATATAACTGTTCATTGGTGTCGTGAGTAATATCTCTCTTGTGACTGGTTCTAGCTGAGATGTCAATATAGTGACAACACGACCTGTTGGTTCAGGAGACTCATCTCTACTGCGCTCAGTAAGTAACAACCTTATGAATGAATCCTTACTCTGAGGGTATATTGCCCCAGCGTCCCATATCTTGAAATCTTCATCTGAAGATATAGGTTCAACCACTCTAGTGAATGTAGAGTCAGATCCAGACAGATATGTCTGTACAAAGCCTTGTGCTGTCAAAACATCAGTTGTTATGTCACCTCCTGAGAACGCAACACTAGGAGCAGTCCAATGACTACTCAACGGTACTATATCATCTGTCACCACTATATCACCACTAACACCTTGTGTTCTGATCGATAACGAGAATGGCGAGTTTAGGTATTTCGTGTTGTGTATATTGAAGCTTGGTATACCATTACTCGATATGTTGAGTTGTGTAGGACAGTTAAATTTGACTGTTATGGGCAATCCGACCTTTTGTGTTTCGTATATCTGAAAATAATCACTCTTTAACAGTTCATATGAATCTAACTCTCGATCGTAATGTGTCACAGGGAACTTGCTAGTATCAAAACCACAAAATAATATTATATCTTTATTCTCGTTATTAGGCTTAGAGTTAGGTACTGTGTACTTCTCGCCTAGGTTCTCATTCTTGAATGTTGATTGGCTGGATCCAGACTTGTTCTCCTGGCTAGCACTAGTTAACTTGTTGCTGTTATCATCTATGTAATTCACAACCGCACTACCACTAGTACCAGCAAAATAACCATCAGGATCAGTTGATGTGGTATGAATTATGTTGTTGTTAACTTTCTTGATATACACATGTGTGTTGTCAGTAGTTTGAGTACGCTCAATTGGTACTGTACTATCTTTAGATTCAACGAAACGCCATGTAGGATTCAAGTGCGCGTCAGCTGACGTTTGATACTGTTCTGGTGATAGTGGCCGTGAGTGACTAGCTTGTGAGTATAAATTGATATAATAACCTCCATCCGCTGAGACTACAGGCCATGATTGCCAACTATTGTATCTGTATATTGTTAGGTCATCACTAGGCACTCCGCACAAACATCTCTCAGGTAATCCAGAAGCAATAGTTGGCGTGTACCACACTAACGCGTCAGGTACGTAATTATATACCCTTATCGTTTGTGATCTGCGATTCTTGTGAGTAACACCATTCTGGTCTGTTATTATGGTGGTTATTTTGTATTCTCCAGGGAATTCGTACTGTTTAGATACTGAATAACCAGTCTCAAAGGTACCATCTCCCATGTCCCATATGAGCTTATCTATACTAGCTCCTATATTAGTACTATCGATCGCAGACAGTATTGGTGTGAATGTAAATTTAGTGGCTTCTAGGGTATAACCGGTTAACGGTTTTGTTCCAGTTGAAGTTTCACCTAA